>JGI25908J49247_10000415_pt1 | contig 12913 bp, 13 predicted proteins | sample LauGreSpBDMM15SD_2_FD_49247 | JGI IMG/M metagenome (IMG submission 49247) | reverse complement strand
AATTTAGCATTTTTAACAATTCCACCTGATAAAGCTTTCATACAAATATCGTCGGACATCAATATTCCTCTAAATTTTATATATTTCCGAATTATACCGTGAATTATTATCTTTGATTGGGTAACGCATTTATCAGGGTCTAATTTTTCATACAAAATATGGGCTGTCATTGCTAAATAGCTATTTACTTTTTTAAATGTTTTAAAATCATTCTTTTTTCGATAGTCCAAAGAAAAATTTACTTTAGGTAAATGATAATGAGAATCTATATTTGTACAGCCATGACCTGGAATATGTTTGGTAACGATCTCTAGTCCTGAATTCTTATAAAAATTTATTAAATATTTAGATAATTTTATAACTATATTATATTTTTTTGAAAAAGCCCTATTCCCAATAACGCTGTTTTTATCTTTATTAAATAAATCAAGAACTGGAACTGTATTTATGTTAATNCCACAATATTTTAAGATAGAAATGTTTATTTTAAGAAACTTATTAAATTCCAAATAAAATATATTATTATTTTTATAGATATCCCCAAAATACTTTGCGTTATATTTATCAAGATTTATAATTTTTCTAAAACGATTAACTTTGCCTCCTTCTTGATCAATCAATATTGGAAAATTTTTATCTTTAAAAAGTTCTCTTATACTACAAGTTAAATTTCTAACCTGGTCTAAATTATTAATATTTCTAGAAAATAATATTATACCCCATGGTTTATATTTTTTAAAAAAATTAATTTCTTTTAAATTTAATTTAAACCCACTTATTCCAAATATAATTGCGTGTGTTTTCAAAATTCTATTTTATTAACTCCCAATATTGTTTTTGTTTGTAAATCTTTTTAAAAAATTCATCATTATCTATTCTTTTTTTAAAATCTGTGGATGAGCTAATTTTATCTAGTTTTTCAATATATGAATTTAAATAAATCAAATAAGCTTCTCTTTTTTTATCTGTATTTTTAATAAATGTACTAGAATTATAATAAAATACACAAAGAAATAGAAAAGAAATAACAAGAAAAAAAGATATTATATTTAATAAATTTTTTTTCATTAAATTAATCACATCTCAACCGGTGCAGTTACATTTAGAATATCTAGGCCACTTTTTAAAACTAATTGCATTTTTTTAATTAAAAATAATCTTACAGATTGAAGCTCAGGTTGATTATCGTTTAAAATTTTTAAATTATCATTCTCATTTCCANAGTTCCAATATGTGTGAAANAAACTTGCTAATTCATATAAATAAAATGGTACTCTATGGGGTTCTAAATGATGTGCCGACAATTCTAAACATTTTGGCCATTCGGCTATTTTTTTAATTATGTCAATTTCAATTTCCTGATTAAGCAAATATAAATTTAATTTTTTTTCATTACTAATTTCATATTTGTTTTTTCTAAATAGAGAACAGATTCTAGCGTGAGCATACTGAACATAAAATACTGGATTTTCTTTAGAATGATCGGTGACTGAATCGAAATCAAAATCTAACTGAGAGTCATTACTTCTGTATATCATCATGAATCTTACGGAATCTTTGCCCACTTCTTTTATAAGATCACTTGCAGTTATAAAGTCTCCTGCTCTTTTAGACATCTTTAACTGACTTCCAGATTTAAATAATTTTACTAACTGACAAACTTTAGAAATAATTTGTTGCTTGTTTTCTGATAAAGCAGAAACACACGATGCTTGTCTCTTTAAGTAACCAGCATGATCAGCTCCTAGTACGTTTATAAGTAAATCAAATTTACGTTCTATTTTATTAAGGTGATAAGCCACATCATTTGCAAAATAAGTCCAACTACCATCTGATTTTTTTAATGCTCTGTCTGCGTCATCTCCAAATTTAGTAGACTGAAATAAAATTTGCTTTCTAGGTTCCCAGTCATCAACTTCATTTCCTTTAGGTTTTTCTAAAATTCCTTCATAAACATAATTTTTTTTCTTTAAAAAATCTAAAGCTTTTTCAACTAATTTTTGATTAACAATATAATTTTCTGANACAAAATTATCATGAACAATTCCAAGCTCTTTTAAATCNTTCTTAATTAAATTCATCGCCTCTTCTATGCATGAACTCTTAANATCATTAAAAATTAAATCGTAATTATCAAAATTAGAAAATTTATTNTTTTTTAAAATATTTTTAGCTATANCAATAACATATTCACCGGGGTAAAGATCTTGATCACCTGGAAATAAAGTATTATTTTTTATTTCTAATATTCTATAATAAACCGATTTAACAAACTGATTAATTTGATTTCCATAATCGTTAATGTAATATTCTTTTACAACTTTATTTCCGACAAAACTCAATAGGTTTGCTAAAATATCACCAAATACAGCGCCTCTACAGTGCCCAACATGCAAAGGACCAGTTGGATTTGCAGAAACATATTCGATTAAAATTTTTTTAGATTCTAAATTTTGATTTTTTCCAAAGTCAAAATCTACAGATAATATAAAATCATACCAAAATTTTTTTTCAAAAAAGAAATTTAAAAAACCAGGTTTAGCTACCTCAATTTTTATAATCTCTTTAAATTTACCCTCTAATTCTTTTTTTATGATAATTGCGAGATCAATAGGATTTAGATTATTTTCTTTTGCAAAAATCATTGGCGCATTTGTGCTTAAATCACCATGAGTTTTTATTTTGGGAATTTCTACCGAAAAATTATCAAATTTTTTCGGCAATTTAATAATTTTTTCTTTTTCTAAAGTTTTAAAAAATTCATTAAGTTTTATTTTATAATTAATAAAAATATTCATTTTATTTTATTGTACAAATCAATAGCAAATTTATCTGTCATGCCAGCAATAAAATCTGAAACTGATCTTTCAAGTCCCCATTTTTTTTTAAGATCTGGAAGTATAAATTTTTTATTATTTTTAATTAAATATATGTATAATTTTTTTATTATTATTTCTGCCTTGTTTGTCATTTTTTTTACAGATTTATTTTCATACATATTTAATTTCAAAAATTCACGAATTTGATTATTTGCACTAATAAGTTTAGGTGAAAAACTAACTAAAAAATCACTAGATTTATAAACATCTTTGATTGTTTTAATTTTTAATTTTTTAATTTTTTTTTTTGTATGCAGAATTAAGTCCGTAACCATAAAATTAATTATTGATCTTATAATTTCGTTTCTCAATAATTTTTCATTTTTAAATTGTTTATTCTTTTTTTTTATAATCTCTCCTATAATAGGCAATTCTTTAATATCATTAATCGAAAACAAGCCTGCTCTAATACCATCGTCAATATCATGATTATTATAAGCAATATCATCAGACAAAGCACTAATCTGAGATTCTAAAGATGACTGATCATAAAAATTAATTTTTTTTATTTTATTTAAATTTGGCAAAAGATCTAAATTTTCTTTTACTAAATAATTAGGACCATTATGCTTAACAATTCCGTCTATTGTATTTATGGATAAATTCAAACCATCAAAATTTTGATAGGCTTTTTCTAATTCTGTAACCAAACGTATCGAATGAATATTATGATTAAAACCACCATGGTCTCTAATGCAATAATTTAAAATTTCTTCTCCCGCATGACCAAAGGGTGGATGACCCAGATCATGAGCTAAACTTATAGCTTCAGATAAATCTTCATTTAATTTCAAATATCTGGAAATTGATCTTGATATTTGTGACACCTCTAAAGTATGAGTCATTCTTGTTCTGTAATGATCTCCTTCATCATATACAAAAACCTGTGTTTTATATTTTAATCTTCTAAACGAAGTTGAGTGTATAATTCTATCTCTGTCTCTTTGATAAAATGATCTATATAAATTTTTTTTATCTCCAAATTGTCTTCCTAAATAATTAGAATTATTAGAAGAAAATTTAACTAATAACTTATTGTAATTATCAACCCCAGACATATATTAATAATAAACATAAAATTGAATGACTAATAATTTTACCATTACAGATAAAGCTAAAAAAAAGATAGAAAATCTTTTAGAGAAAGAAAATATTAATAAGTTTTTTAGAATTGAAGTCAAAGGCGGAGGTTGCTCTGGTTACAAATATCATTTCTCAACAGATAATAAAAAAAATGAAGACGATATAATTCTTGAAAATGTTTTAATAGACAAGTCTTCTTTTGCTTTTATCGAAGGCTCGATGCTAGATTTTTCTGAGAAATTAATTGAAAATACTTTTAAAATTATAAATCCTAAAGCCACATCATCATGTGGATGTGGGAGCTCTTTCTCTGTTTAATGATAATAAGTAGCTGGAATGTTAATTCTGTAAGAGTAAGATTAAATCACATATTAGAATATCTTAAAAAAAAAAAACCAAACTTTCTACTTCTTCAAGAAATTAAAACTGAAAATAAAAATTTTCCATATAAAGAATTAAAAGAAATTGGTTATGATAGCGAAGTGCATGGTCAAAAATCATACAATGGAGTTGCTATTATTTATAATAAGAAAATAAATAATATAAATTTTAATATTATTAATGATGAGCAAGAACAATCAAGATCTATTTCTGTTGATATAAATTATAAAAATGAATTGATAAAAATTATTTGTGTCTATGTTCCAAATGGAAATCCTGTAGACACTGATAAATATCAATACAAAATTAAATGGCTAAAATCTTTTGAAAGATTTTTAGTTAATCAAAATAAATTAAAAAACAAAGTAATTATTGGTGGAGATTTTAATATTATTCCAAATGAAGTTGATGTTTACAATCCAGAAGATTGGGAAAATGATGCTCTATATAGAATCGAAATAAGAAAATTTTTTAGAAAGATATTAAACGAAGGTTATGAAGATGCATTTAGGTTAATTAATAAAGAACCAAACAATTATACATTCTGGGATTATCAATATGGATCTTTTGAAAAAAACAAAGGATTAAGAATTGATCATTTTTTATTATCAAAAAATATTATTCATTTCATCAAAGACGTAACTATCGATAAATATTTAAGAGCTCTAGAAAGACCTTCTGATCACTCTCCTATAAAATTAACTTTAGCTTAAACTCTTCCGTAAATATCTTTGATGCGAATAATATCGTCTTCTCCTAGATAGCTACCTGTTTGAACCTCGATAATTTTTAAAATACTTTTTTGTCTATTTTCAATTCTATGAACTGCTCCTTGAGGAATAAAAATAGAATCTGACTTATTTAAAGATATATTTTTCTTATTTAGTGTAACATTTGCTTTACCCTGAACCACAACCCAATTTTCAGATCTATATTTATGTTTTTGAAGACTAAGAATTGCTCCAGGGTTAACAACTAATTCTTTTACTTGAAAATCTTTACCAACAAATATGTTTGTAAATTGCCCCCAAGGTCTCAGAGTGGTTGTATGCTGATCTGTAATTTTTGGAAATTTTTTATTAATTATAGGATAAAGATTTTTAAGATTATTATTTTTAAGATCCGAAAGATAAAGAACGTCGTTATTATCAACTGCAAGTAAATTTTTTAAATTACTAGCTACAATAGTTCTATTTGAAGAAATATAGGAATTTTTAACATTATTCTTTAATATATTTCCTTTTATATAATTATTATCTTTATCTTTTTTTTCAATTTCCCATTTTTGCATCCAACTACCTACATCTTTCCAATCACTTGAAAGTTTTGCAGAAAAGAACATTTTTAGATTTTTCTAAGATAGCATGATCAAAAGAAATAGATTTTATTTTTGAATAGTATTTATTATCTAATGCCACAATGTGGTTTGTAGTTTTTGCATTTATATAAGAATCGCAAACTTGCAATGCCAATTTATTTTGCAAAATAGAAAATTCATTTAGTAAAGCTGATTTATTCGAAAGAAACACCCCTGAATTCCAAAGATAATTATTATTTTTAATAAGTTTTTTTGCTCTATTTAAATTTGGCTTTTCAATAAATTTATAACTTTGTTAAAATTTTTATTAATTTTTTTTGAATATAAATAACCATAACCTGTTTCTGGATAATGAGGCTTAACTCCAAAAATAAAAATTTTATACATATCCAAATTATTTGAAAGTTTCATTATTTGTTTCTGAAATACTATTTTTTTTTCAATTATATGATCAGATGAAATAATTAATACAGGTTGATAAAACGTTAAATCATCATCATTTACTGCGGCGAGAATAGCTGCTGCTGTATTTTTTTTTGCTGGTTCAACATAAATTTTACAATTTATATTTTTAGTTTCCTCTTTAATTTGGTCTAAAAAATTAGCGTTTGAACAGATTGTAATAGGATCAAAATTTACTCCTGTAACTCTATCTATTGCGTGTTTTAATAAGCTTTTTCCATTAATTTTAATAAATTGTTTTGGATGTTTTTTTCTAGATTCTGGCCATAATCTAGTACCTTCTCCTCCGCATAGAATAATTGGTTTAATTTTCATTATATTATAAAAAATAAAATAACTGGTATTGAAACAATAGAAGCAATAGTTGATACAAAAACAGCTACGCCAATTTCTTGATCATATGAATTATTTTCAGAGGCTATTAAGTATGTCAATATAGCTGCAGGCATTGCTGATTGTAATATTACAACTTTAGCTACAATGCCATCTAGATTTAATAAATAAACTACAAAAAATCCAATAATTGGACCACTAATAATTTTAAATATACCAATTAACAAACCTATTTTTAAATTTTTAATATTAATTTTAGTGAGCGACATTCCTAATGCTAGTAAGACTAAAGGAATAACAAGTCCTGATAAAATTTTGGTAAAATTATTTATAAAACTAGGCATTTCAATTTTGTAAAATAAAATAATAAGTGAAAATATTAATGATAATAGAACAGGACTTAATAATATTTTTTTTACAGAATAGTTTCCTGACGAAATTGCAGTATTGGCTGTAAAATGGCTAACCATAACGATAGAAGCAAAACCAGCCGCTAAGGCAAGACCTTCATTACCGAAGGTCAATAAAGCAAGTGGAAGTCCCATATTACCACTATTAGGATGCATTATTGGTGTTATTAATTTTACAGATGGAAGTTTAAAAATTTTTATAAAGATATATCCAAATAAAAATCCAAGAACTAAAACTAAAAAAGCTGAGGTGAAAATTTTAAAAAAAATATTTATAGTTAAATTAGTCCTAGTTATAGAATCATAAATTAAACACGGTAAAGCTATGTTTGAAGCAAGTTTAGTTACTGCGACTATATTAAAATCTTTGTTATAGATGTTCCACAAATAACCAATAAATATTACAAATATAACTGGTAGTATTATATTTAGAATTGTTAGAAACAATTATTCCTCAAATATCAGCGTAACAACTTTTTTCTTTAAAACCACCCGGATGTGTTACTGCTCCATTTTTTGAAGATCCAACAGATTGAGCATATTTCCAAATAGTTCCTGATGTAAAATTAGGCTTAATATTTTTCCATGATTTTTTTCTTTTTTGTAATTCTGAATTAGAAATTTTAACGTCTATAGTTCCTTTATTAGCATCAATAATTATTGTATCTCCATTTTTTAATAATGCGATTGGGCCTCCATTAAATGCTTCAGGTCCAACATGCCCAACACAAAAACCTCTAGTTGCTCCTGAAAATCTTCCATCGGTAATTAAGGCTACTTTTTCACCCATTCCCTGACCATAAATAGCAGCCGTAGTAGAAAGCATTTCTCTCATTCCAGGACCCCCTCTTGGGCCTTCATATCTAATAACTATAATATCTCCCTCTTTGTATTTTCTATTTTGAACTGCTTTAAAAGCTTCTTCTTCGCTATTAAAGCATAAAGCTTTTCCAACAAACTTTAGTGTTTTCATTCCAGCCACCTTAACAATCGCTCCTTCTGGCGCTAAATTTCCTTTAAGACCAACAACACCTCCTGTTTTTGAAAGTGGTTTATTATAAGGTCTCATTACATCTTGATTGTTATTAAATTTAACATTCTGTAAATTTTTCTTCATTGTTTCTCCCGTGACAGTCAAACAATCTCCGTGTAAATAGCCTCCATCCAATAAAGTTTTAAGTAACATCGGCACTCCACCAGCTTCGAACATATCTTTTGCAACATATTTTCCACCAGGCTTTAAATCTGCTAAATAAGGTGTTTTTTTAAAAATTTTTGCNACATCCATAAGATCAAATTTTATTCCACATTCATTTGCGATTGCAGGAAGATGAAGAGCAGCATTTGTAGATCCACCAGTAGCAGCAACAATAGTTGCAGCGTTTTGCAATGATTTAAGTGTAACAATATCTCTTGGTCTAATATTTTTTTTTAATAAAGACATTACTGCCTTTCCACTTGCGTAAGCATATTTATCTCTTTCTTTGTATGGAGCCGGTGTTCCTGATGAATATGGCAATGCCAAACCGATAGCTTCGGAAACGCATGCCATTGTATTNGCTGTAAACTGCCCTCCGCATGCACCTGCGCTTGGACATGCATTAATTTCTAATTCCTCNAAATCTTNATCNGACATTTGTTTATTAGAATGCTTTCCAACAGCCTCAAAAACATCAACTACTGTTACATCTTTACCTTTAAATTTTCCTGGCAAAATAGATCCACCATAAATGAAAACGCTAGGTACGTTTAATCTACACATCGCCATCATTAATCCTGGTAAAGATTTATCGCATCCAGCCAAACCAACTAAAGCATCATAACAATGACCTCTAACTGTTAGTTCTGTTGAATCTGCAATTATTTCTCTAGATATTAAGGACGACTTCATTCCTTCGTGACCCATTGCAATTCCATCTGTAACTGTAATTGTGCATTCTCTAGGCGTTCCACTGTTATCATAAACACCTTTTTTTGCAGATTGAGCTTGTCTCATTAAAGCAATATTACATGGTGCAGCTTCATTCCAAGTTGAAACAACTCCAACAAACGGTCTTGCAATGTCACTTTTTTTTAAGTTCATTGCATAATAAAAAGATCTATGAGGCGCTCTATCCGGACCCACTGTAGTATGACGACTAGGTAATTTTGATTTATCAAATTTCATAACTAATTTTTAATAGATATTATACTTTCTAATTGATTTAAATCATTTACTAATTTTTTTAAAATATCTTTTTCCTTATCAACTACATCTTTTGGGGCTTTATTTATAAAAGATTTATTAGAAAGTTTATTTTTTGTTATAATGATAGTGTTTTTTATTAAATCTATTTTCTCTTTTACTTTGATAATTTGATCTTTTAAGGAGATTTCTGTTGCAAATTTAATAAGAATTGCATCTCCATCTAAATAAATTGGCAATATATTGTCATTTTTTTCATCTTTTTTAAAATAATTTTCAACTCTAGAAGCCTTCTTAAAAATTAAAAAATTTCTTTCTAAAAAACTTTTTTTATCTTTAGACAAATGATCAATACAAACATCTACAAAATTCCCTGGGGAAACTTGCAAAATAACTTTCGTGGATCTTATCAAGCTAACAAGTTTAATTAACCAATTAATGAGTTCAATATTACTGTTTTTAATTACCGCAAATTTTTTATCAGAATAACAGTTAATTAAAGGACTTTTATATAAGTCTAAAAATTTCAATCTATTCCAGAGTTCTTCAGTAACAAAAGGGATAAATGGATGAAGAGTTAAAAGAATATTCGAAAATATAAGCCCAAAAACTTTTTTTGTTTCTTTAATTTGATTTTGATTGTCTGAATAAAAGATTGACTTTGAAAATTCTAAATACCAGTCACAAAATATATTCCAAACAAAATTATAAATTTCCTTAGATGCCTCATCAAATCTAAAATTTGTTATATGACTATCGATATTTTTTTTTGCATGAATATATTCATTGATAATCCATTGATTAATTTCTAATTTTACTTCTTTGCTATCAATTTTAATGTCAAGATTGCATTTATTAAAATCGCAAAATTTAGAAACGTTCCAAATTTTAGTTAAAAAATTCCTATAACCTTTAATTCTTTCTTCTGAAAGCTTTACATCCCTCCCTGGTGATGCCATCGACATTAAAGTAAATCTTAAAGCGTCCGCTCCATATTTTTTTATTAAATCTAAAGGATCAATAACATTACCTTTTGATTTGGACATTTTTTGACCATGCTCATCTCTAACTAAAGCATGTATATAAACTTTATCAAAAGGAACTTTTTTTGTTACAAACAATCCCATCATCATCATTCTAGCGACCCAAAAAAATAAAATATCAAAACCCGTTACTAAGACAGAAGTTTTGTAGAATCTTTTAAAATTGTAAGTTTTTTTCGGCCAACCTAAACTTGCAAATGGCCATAGAGCTGATGAAAACCAAGTGTCTAAAACATTGCTATCTTGATTAATTGAAGAATTTTTCTTTTTATAAAATTTATCAGCTTGCTTTTGAGCATCATTTTGATCTTTTGCTGAAAAAATCTTTCCATCACTTCCATACCAAATAGGAATTTGATGACCCCACCAAATCTGTCTAGAGATGCACCATGGACGAATATCTTTAAGCCATAAATTATAAGTTTTTGTCCATGATTCTGGAAAAAAAAATGTTTTTTTATTTTTTACAGCTTTTAAAGCTTCAACTGACATTTTTTTAACATTTAAAAACCATTGCTCTGTAAGATAAGGTTCGATTATAGAATTTGATCTATCACCGTAAGGAACGTTATGTTTTATTTTTTCTTCTTTTTCTAACGCATTAATTGATTTTAAATCTTCTATTATTAATTTTCTTGCTTCAAATCGATCAAGACCATGATATTTTTGAGGACAATTTTTATTAAGTCTTCCGTTAGATTCTAAAATATTAATTTTTTCTAAATCGTGTCTTAGTCCAACGTCATAATCATTAAAATCGTGAGCGGGAGTAATTTTTACAGCTCCAGAACCTTGATTTGGATCAGCATAATCATCTGCGATTATTTTAATTTGCTTATCTATAATTGGAATTTTTGCATATTTATTAATTAATTTTTTATACTTTTTATCTTTAGGATTAACAGCAATTGCGGAGTCGGCAAAAATTGTTTCTGGTCTGGTAGTTGCTATAGTTATAAAGTCATCTTTATTAATTAAATATTTAATATAGTAAAGTTTTCCCTCTACTTCTTTTTGCACTACTTCTAAATCAGAAATTGCAGTTTGTAATACTGGATCCCAATTAGATAGTTTAAAATCCTTATAAATAAGTTTTTTTTTATGTAATTCTAAAAAAACTTTTACTACTGCTTCGGACATATTTTTGTCCATAGTAAATCTAGTTTGCGACCAATCGCATGAAGATCCTAATTTTTTAAGTTGGTTTATTATTAGATTTCCAGAATTTTCTTTCCAGTTCCAAACTTCTTTAAGAAATTTTTCTCTTCCTAATATATTTTTTGATTGATTTTTTTCATTAAGCCTTTTTTCAACAACAAGTTCTGTTGCAATCCCAGCATGATCAGTTCCTGGTTGCCATAAAGTTTCATAACCTTTTAATCTATAAAATCTAACTAATAAATCTTGAATAGAATTATTAAGCGCATGTCCCATATGTAAATTACCCGTTACATTAGGTGGTGGTATTACTATTGAAAAATATTTTTTTTTATTATTTTTTTTAGGTTCAAATAGTTTGTTGCTTTCCCAAAAAGCATAAATTTTATCTTCAATATCTAAATGATTATAATTTTCTTCTAACATTAAAAATTAAATTCTTCTTTATCGATGTAATTAATTAAAATAGGTGAACTAGCATTCATAATTTTTAATTTCTCATAACCATTTTTTTTTTTGTTAAAAAGATAAATATTTGAAGAAGTTTCTTCTTTTAAAATACATATTAGTTTTCCATTAACATTTAATTTGTCCAACAAGTTAAAAGGATCAGCATTTACTGTTCCGTTTATAATAATTTTATTAAATTTAAGCTCTAGAATATTAAGTTGTCTATAATTAGAAAATAAAACATTAACGTTTATTATTTTATTTTTTTTTATATTTTTTATTGTTAAGTCGTATATGTCTTTATCTTGCTCAATTGAATAAACAGAATTAACTAAATTAGCCAATACGGAAGTTGTATACCCGCCACCAGAACCTACTTCTAAAATAACATCTGATAATTCTGGTTTTATAATATTCAAAAATTTTGCAAAGATAAGCGGTTTTAAAATAAAACTACTTTTAGAGAATTTTATATGATCATCTATATAAGATAAGTTTTGAAAGGAATCTGGAGAAAATCTTCTTGTTCTACTTTCTCAAATGCAGCAATTAAATTTTCATCTATGATATTATTGGGCCTTAATTGGCTCTCAATCATATTTAATTTTCGAGTACTGTGTTGCATAATATTTGCGAGTTTAGAAAACTAAATATATATACACGATAGCTAATAGAAAATAATACAGAAAAAATATGGCCACGTGGCGGAATGGTTACGCAGAGGACTGCAAATCCTTGTATCCCAGTTCGATTCTGGGCGTGGCCTCCAAATTAATATTGTTTTTAAAAAAAAAAATCGTATTGTACTTTTTTTATTCCTCGATAGCTCAGTTGGTAGAGCAGTTGACTGTTAATCAATTGGTCGCAGGTTCGAGTCCTGCTCGGGGAGCCAAAAAAAATTACGCTGTCCTAGATAGTTTCTTATTTGAATTTAAGATATTTAAAAGTTTATCTTTTTCAACTTCTGTTAATTTTCCAACAAACGCTTCTAAAGAGTTATCACCTTTAACTTGTGAATCTAAATTTTGAAAATCTTTAAATTCTTCAAAAAAATATTTTACAGGAACTTTTAAAAAATTAGCTAATTGTAACAATCTACTAGAGCTAACTCCATTAGTTCCTTTTTCATATTTTTGAATTTGTTGAAATGTAACGTTGATTGCTCTTGCGACTTGAGTTTGTGTAAGACCAAGAGAAGATCTTCTAGCTCT
>JGI25908J49247_10000410_pt1 | contig 12931 bp, 16 predicted proteins | sample LauGreSpBDMM15SD_2_FD_49247 | JGI IMG/M metagenome (IMG submission 49247) | reverse complement strand
AAGGAGTTTATAGATTACTTTACAACTCCAAAAAAGAAATAGCTAAAAAATTTAGAAAATGGGCAGGAAATATATTAGATGATATAATATTTAATGAATCAGCTGACTTTATCTGGTAATGCACAAGTTTTTGCTTTTGTTGAACAAACGGCTCGTATAGATTCGTATTTGTCTAAAATTTCTTCAAAGCTAATCGATGGTTTAGTTATAAATGTTTTGGTTCTAAATTCTTCTAAATTTTTATAATAAATTCTTTTATCTTGGTCTGTTTTTTGACCATTGTGATATATGTTTTTAAGACGTTTTTTTTCATCGTTATAACATTTTTCTTCCTGTGCAATTAATTTATCATTAACTTTATTTCTTATTTCATAAAGCCAACGCATAAGTTCTATTCTTCCAGTCATAAAACTATCAGGTGGAATATCTTTACAAAATCCTAAAAATGATTGTCTACAAAATATACAAGGCATTGTGTAACCCAAACTTAACAACATATTTTTAAAATGACGTTTGATTTGTTTATGTTTTTTATTTTTTTCATCTATTTTAACTGGATATCCTCCCATTATACACGAGAATAAAAAATACCACCCATTAGGTCCCCATGCTTTTGTAGATAACCCTGAAGTACTGTGGTATTTAGAATAATCTGGGTGATGTTGTAAATCTTTTGTTTTTGATTTCATTATTAATATATACTACTAAAAAAAGTTTAAGTATTAGGTTTGAAATTCATTTAAAAAACCTTGTTAGATTGCAGGGTAGATAAAATGTCAATCAAATTTTGCTCTACTAATGATAAAAACAACTCTCAAACTCAAAAGCAATTACTGGATGTGTATTACTATCTAGATTTTGACGATAAGACTATAGATGTACGTTTTTTAGAACGGTGTTTACAAGTAAACATTGTAGTTAATTTAAAAGAATATTGTATAAACAAATTTATAAACTGTAATAACGAATACGTCAATACTATTAAAATTGGTAATGAAGATGTTGTAAAACGTGGTCTTTTAATTTTCAACAAAATGTTTAGAAGATTAAAATTAAAGGGGTCAAGTGATATTTGGTTTATATATCTGTCAAATGGAGATATCAAAGATATTTACAAGAATGTATTTGTTACGTTAATTAATAAAAATCCATGTATAAAAACATCTTCTTACGCAATCAATAAACATAGTGTAAATATAAAATACGAACATTCCAAATCATCTAAATTAGAACAACTACGAGACGTTAATGAAACATTAAAAGAATTATTTGTAACAGATAAAAGTATAACGTACACTAATCTTGTAGATTAGAATTTCTAATCTTGTAGATTAGAATTTCTTATATATTAGAATAATTACCAATTTCTTCTCTTGTATACGGGTCAAATTTAACGAAATGATGTAATGGAAATTTGATAATAGTTGGATACGGTATAGCATGTAAAAATACCATTGCTGAATCTTTATCACGTTCATAATATTTTATTTCCCCAATGTATCCTTTATAAGAATTTAAAATACTATCTTTTACCCCCATAATTTTTACCATATCACCTTTGGTAATATTTTTATATACTTCAACTTCTTCGTTGGGTAAAGTGGGTGTTTTGTTGTTAGACGAGGTTTCTTGAATTTTCTTTTTTTGTGGTTTATTGGTTATTTTTGAATTCGAGGTAGTGGTGTCTCTTGAGTTTTGTAAAAATTGAAAGAAATCCATTTAAAACTAAAATATTATACTTTTTAAATAAGATGTTTTTTAATTTGATTTTAATAACTATCGTCGTATTATATTATTATAGACGTATTGTATTTTCAAAATGTTTGTCGTTGGTTTTATGTATTTGTAAATGGCGAATAGAACGTAGACTAAAAAAAACGAAACCTGGATTGAACAAAATGACAAAAAAAACTAGTATTACTATAGATAATGTTATTTTCACGGAATATGACGTGATATTTAATGAAAAAGAATACAATTTTGTATTATCATCTGACTTTGATGTATTAGAATTTGAAAAATCTATTGGTAATAATATTGATAAGCGTAATTTGATTGTTCATGCTAGTATAACAAATGATATGGGTGAAGTATTATTTGATATAACTAATAATTTAAGAAGATTTAGTTTTTACTTTGATAGACATGTAAAATTAAATAGATTTTTTGATTTTTTGAATGATGAAAATATTGCAGATTATAATATAATGTTATATATGAATGATGATGATTTTACAGAAAAAGTATATAAGATTAAAGAAATATACAATACTGATTTTAGAACAATATTTTTTGATAATTTTCAAGATAAATCTGTTATCTTACAACCAAACTCAATTGCTGACAATGTTTTTTAATGTAAATAAGTGTGTAATGTATGTAATATTATTATTTTCTCTTGAATATAATAATAAGAAATGAAAAATTTAATAAAAACATTAATTTTGAGTGGTGGTGGTGTAAGAGGTATAGCTTATATTGGTGTTATAAAATGTTTAGAAGAGTTGAAATTAAATGGTGATGTTAAATTTGAAATAAATGAAATGTGTTGTGTTTCTATAGGTAGTGTAGTTGGATTATTGTATTTAATAGGATATACATATGATGAATTGTATGCAGAAATTATATCAATGGAAATAGATAGTTTAAAAAATTTCCGTATAAAGAATTTTTTAGAAAAATATGGTATGGATAATGGTAAACGAATAACAACTTGGATAGAGTCGATGCTATTAAAGAAAGGTATTTCAAAAGATATAACTTTACGGGAAATATGGAATAAATATGGTGTTAATTTCAGAGTAGTTGTAACAAATGTCAATAAATATAATATTGAAATTTTTGATTATAAAAAGAATCCTAATTTAAAGGTTATAAAAGCTATACGTATGTCTACGAGTATACCGTTTATATTTTGTGCAGAAAAGTATAATAATAGTATTTATGTTGACGGTGGTCTATTAAATAATTATCCTATAAAGGAATATGAGAACATGGATAATGTACTGGGGTGTAAATTGGTAACAAGAGGTGAATTTCACGATGACATTAATTACGAAATAGATTCATTTGAGAGTTATCTTTTGCATTTAATGGGATGTATGTTTGCAAACAAGGAAAGAGATACTACTTTGGCATATAAATATGTTGAACACACTATTTGTATACACGCATATAAAATAACACACCCTATTAATTTTATATTAACCGAAAATGAAAAACGTGAGTTGATTGATATGGGGTATCAAGCAGCACGTGATTATTTTGTTAAAAGTTAAATTTATTTTCATTTGTTAATATTAGAATGAGTCAAGGTATTCAAGACTACGAAGTAATTAAACAAATTGGAAAAGGTTCCTTTTCAAACGTGTATTTGTGTAAAAATGATATACCATTACATATAGGTGACACGGAATCAAATGAAGAATTTTTTATAATAAAAGAAATAAATATAAATGAATTAGTAAAAAGTTACACAAATAGAAGAACTGGTGGTACAGGTGCAGTTAGAAGAGTAAGGAAAACAAAGCGTGATAACAGTGATATACAAGTTAATATAACACCATATAAAAATGAAAGTGAATTGGTTAATACAGAACAAGATTATTATTTTAAACGTTTAAAAGAATTGATAGAAAGTGAAATAGAGATTTTGTCTAGTTTGGATCATCCAAATATAATAAAATTTTTTGGATATAGTAAAGGTGATGGTATATATTATTTGAGAATGGAGTATTGTAATGGTGGGGACGTGTATGATTTTTTAAAAAAAACAGGTTCTGATCGTTTTAGAAATTCTTCAGGTGGATTTACAAACTCATTTTTATATGAATTTTTAAATCAAACAATTAGTGGTTTAAAATACATACATGATAAAAATATAGTACATCGTGATATCAAGTTACATAATGTGTTGATAAAATATTCAACGAGTGGTAAAATAGAATTCAAGATCTCAGATTTTGGGTTTGCTTGTTATGATTTGTATGGAATGAATGACGAGGACATTGATTTGGATGATATATTATGTAAAAAATATTACAAGTTATGTGGAACTCCGTATTATATGGCTCCTGAAATAATATTAAATATACAAAACATGGAAAATATAACAGTCTATAAGCAAACTAGCTCTTTTAAAAGTAAATCTCAATATTACAATAAAAAGATTGACATATGGAGTTTAGGAATCTGTATTTATGAATTGATGTTTAACTTGTTGCCGTTTTCGAATATAAGGAATATAAATGATTTAGAAAGATTTTATAAATTGGATAATATACAAGAAATTATGAATAAAAAAATTAAAAGGCGTATTGGTTTAAGGGATGATTTTAAAAATATAATGTACAACATGATGGCAATTGACAAAAATACAAGATGTTCTGTAAATGATATTTATAATTTCCTACAACGTACAAAATGTATTAATGATTTAGTAGATGATGAAACTCATTCTACAAACGTAATTGAAATGGTTAATTGTAGAGAAAATAATTATATAATAAATGAAGTGATGAAAAAGGATATTGTTATAAATCCTGTTGAAGAAGAATATAGACAATTAGATTTATCGTGGGAAAAGATAAACAAGTCTAGTTCATTAATAATGAAAATGAGTGTTCAACGAGGTTTTTTAAATTGGTTATTTAATAAAAAATAAAATGACATTATATAATAAACCTCACCTACGCTAAACGTATTGGTTTGGTAAGATGCCTAATTTACGCTAAACACACGTTTTAATTTTTTTATATATATAGTATATGTTTGATAAATTACCTACTGAAATTTTGTATGAAATTGGTAGTTATTTAGATTATAAAGATGTTACTGTTTTAAGATTAACAAATCGTAATTTCTACTTTATTTTTGGATATATTACGAAATCACGTCTATTAGCGTATTTACAACAATCTGGTATTTCAATAAATGCTTTTAATGATTTGTCAAATATTAGTATTTGTATTTTATTGAATGTTTTGTTTTTTATTAAAAAACATATAATACGTAATTCCCTTAAAATGCTGACCATTAATATAACAAATACGTTTTTCAAAAAGTATTATTTTAAGAGTATATTTATTTTAGAAAAGTATAATTTTTTGCTTTCATATGAATTATTCAAAAACATTCAATTTGATTGTTTAGAAAACATTTTTTCAAATTTGGCTATTGATAAAAAAATGTTTTTAAAAAATGATGGAGCATTAAATATAAATAATATGGGCAATTCTAAAGTTATATTTACAAGAACTGATTATGATATAATAAACGAACGCGATACGTGTAGTGATTTGGGTAAAAAATATATGGTGACGTTTCATTTTTTTATATAATATAGTTTATAAAGATATGGGGGTAAATTTAGGATTTGGTGAGTTAAAAAGTCCAGAAATTGTTTATTATGATATAATAACATATGTATTACAAAATAGGAATACTGCCGAAGACAATAATGAAATAGTTTTAGTACATCCTGTTCATTATTATACCAAAGGTAATTATACCAACGGTAATTATACCAATGATACAGTTAAACCTTATGTGTATACAGGTGATATAGAATTGTGTGATAATGTACGATTGCATTTTTATTTTTCGTGTAAGCGAAGTTATATAGGTATTTACAAGTTTGATGAAGACACAGATAGTACAGACTTTGCAAAGTTGCAATACTTGTTGATGATATATTGTGATAAGATGTTATTGAAATATCATTTGCAAGATTTTATTTATAATTTGGATTAACTTGGTGGTTTGATTTGGATTGTGGTTGAATTGTAGTTTTTGATAATAATTGATAATATGTATAATTGATAATATGTATAATTGATAATATGTATAATTGATAATATGTATAATTGATAATATGTATAATTGATAATATGTATAATTGATAATATGTATATTGTATATTGTAGTTTTTGATAATAATTGATAATATGTATAATTGATAATATGTATATTGTAGTTATATAAATACCTATGTGATTTATTAAGTTATTTATATAAATTTTTTTTCTTTTTGTATATTATAAAAATAATAAATGGGTGGTGGATTAATGCAATTGGTTGCCTATGGAGCTCAAGATATTTACCTTAAAAACCTGTAGGGTAGAAAAATGCCGAGGAATATCGAAAAAATAAGATATTCATAAACCTCTTTGTGAACTCGAATGTAATATACGAATCACTGGTGTTAATCAAATATTTATAATATTATAATATTTGGTGAGAAAATCAAATTGCTGGGAACCCCTAAAGCTTATTCTACTAAGATTTAATCGTGAGGTTAAATTGGCCAAGAGAAAAACTTGGGTAAAGTGAAAATGAATAAGATGTCACAATGGGCAATCAGCAGCCAAGCTTCTTTAAAATAAAGAAGAAGGTTCAACGACTAAATGGTTTTCGGGAGACAAAAGTCTTCATAAGATATAGTCTAATCCTTATTGAAAGATAAGGTAGAGGAAATGTACAGGTAATCCTCAAATTACATTTTTTAAAGTCGTTTACAGACGACACACTAACTTTGCAATTGAAGCTATTGAACAGACCTTTAACGGATCTGTAGACTTTGGTCGAAAAGTTTCTTGCACTGTTTCTCGCAACGGTGATCTTATTCACAAGGTTTACCTTCAAGCAACCGTTGGTGCTATAAGAGCAGCAGATGGCAGCAATGTCAGATGGGTTCAAAATCTTGGACACAATTTGATTGACGAAGTTTCCATCGAAATTGGTGGTCAAACCATTGATAAACATTATGGATTATGGTTAAACATTTGGAATGAACTTACCCAAACTTCTGAAAAGAGTGAGGGATATAATATGATGATTGGTAACACTGCTGATATGACTACTGAAATGGCTGCAACGTCGTTGTCAACAACGGATGTTGACGAAATTTCAGCATATACAATGTATATTCCTCTTCAATTCTGGTTCTGCAGAAACCCAGGTCTTGCTCTTCCTTTGATTGCTCTTCAATATCACGAAGTTAAATTCAACATTACCTTCAAGGCTTTTGCTGATCTTCACGTTAAGACTGGAGGTGATTTGTCTAAAACTCCATCTCTTGAAGCTTCATTGTTTGTTGATTACATTTATCTTGATACTGATGAACGTCGTCAATTTGCTCAAGTTCAACACGAATACTTGATTGAACAATTGCAATTCACTGGAGCTGAATCTATTGCTGGACAAGGTGCTTACAAGAGCAAACTTGCTTTGAACCATCCTTGTAAGGAACTCATTTGGGTTATTAGAGATAGTGCAGGTGCTGGATCTGGTAACTTAGATCCAGAAGTAACAAATGGGTCTCCATCGGATTATGTAGCTGTCAGAACTGCTAAACTTCAACTTAATGGACAGGACCGATTCTCTGAACGTAAAGGAGAATACTTCAACTTGGTTCAACCATACCAACATCACACTTGTATTCCAAGTGATGGTATCTATGTTTACTCGTTTGCTCTTAACCCAGAACAACATCAACCTTCTGGTACCGTAAACATGTCTCGTATCGACAATGCCACTCTTCACATTAATGCTGATGGAGCTGGTAACCTTCATGTCTTTGCCGTTAACTATAACGTTCTTAGAATCATGGCCGGTATGGGTGGGTTAGCATATTCCAATTAATTGAACTGTATATTTTTATACATTTTGTCAATCATCCTAATAAAATTTAAAAAACAATCGAAAATACTTTACTAAATTATTTTCGATCACTATTTTATGCAAAATCACAAACAATACTCTCACCAGATGTTTTGCACGATGTTCCACTTGCACAAGATCTATATATCCACTTGTTGTTAACACATGTATCAAATCCATCACCATTACATTTCATTTCGCCTGTTATACAACTACATTTATCGTCGTTTTCATTAGTGTCATTTGTATTCTTTTTGTCAACAACTTTATTTTTACTTACTTCTTGTTTTAATTTTTTGTAATTTTTTGTATTCTGTCTTCTAAATGAAATATCTCCAACTGAATTTAATAAATCTCTACCATCAAGTGAACTAGGTGCACCCACTTCCCACTCTGGTACCTTTGCATATCCTGGTAAATTTACAATTAATAATTCTTTACCACTTATATTTGTAGTGTTTCCACTAGTATTCATAGTTACATCAGCACATTCCATATAATATTCTCTATTTCCTATTCTATTAATCCATGTCCAAAAAACAGTAACATCACCCCCTTTAGCATCTTTAGGAATATCAAATGAATAAGACATTCGATTCAATAAACAATTACCAACAACAGTTTTTAATACAACAAACTTTTTATCATCATAAGATACTCCAAATTGACAATGACCACCACCGTGAACAGCAGTACCTTCTAATGTAATTGCTATAGTATTTGACTCGTATGTAGTCACAGATGGTCCTTTTGGGAATCCTTTACATGGAAAACTAAAAAAATCAGGTTGAACATTTAATGGTGATCTTAAATTATAATTCACTAATCCACTATTTCTATAATATTCTGATAATTGATTTCTTCTTGATGGAGGAAAACTCATCGAAATATGTGCTAAACTAACATCAAACAACATAAATAAATGTAAACAAATTATATATAAACTCATAATATAGATATAGATATAAAAACCATATCTTTAAATTGATTACAAACAATTACAAATGTTACAAATGTTACAAATGTTACAAATGTTACAAACATAAAATAAATGGATCATCTGTCAAGACATATCTAGATCCTTCTGTATATCCGACTCTTTCCAATGTATTTTTATCATAAACAAATGAATCATCTACGTAATAAAATGTACCATCAATTTGAAAAGTTTTTAATTGAGATTTATCTAATGTTTTTGGTAAATCTGAATTTTCAATAATAAATACATCGTTATTTTCTTTTTCAACAGTTTGAGATCTAGATCTATATTCTAAATATTGGTGTGTTTTACAATAGTTCAACCCTTCTCGTACTCGTCTACAACATTTATTACCATTTTGAGAAACACCTATGCATATTTTAACATCATCTTGTTCTGAATTATCAAACACTGATAAAAATTTTCTCATTAAAATTTCTTTTGGAACTTTTTCATGTGTATCTTTATAATGAATATCATACTCAAAAAAAACATCATCTAAAATTTTTGAAATATCTTTAGTATATGCTCTTGAAATACTACTTGGAATATTTGTAACTCTTTTACATAAACGTTCTAACTCCATCTTAAAACTAAACTTTCTTTGTAATATTTGCAAAAATATTTTGATTTTTTATAGGGTATATTTTTATAGTGTTTTCCGCAGTAATAAATTCATTATCCTCCTTATCCAAAATATTTGATTGGCTTTTAAATAATTGTTTAAATCCACGTGCCATCAAATCCATGTTTGTTTGTTTATCTTCAAGCACCTTTTGTTTATCTTTGTGTTTATTCATGTAATAAGAATAACATACATCCTTGTTATCAAAAGTTGTAATTAACAATACGATTGTATTTGCAATGTCACTTATAAATAAGTTTAACGTATTTTTCCTTTTTGAATATTTTATCTCCATTTCTTCACATTCTAATGTTCCGTGTGATTCTTGAGATTGTGACTCCATTTTAACATAATTTATTTGTTTGAATTCCATGTCAAAATAAACTATTAATGAATTGTTTGAAAAAGTAAAATTTGTAATCTTCATTATTAGTTAAAGCACAATGTGTTTAAACTAATATTATCTATTTTGTAATTTTACTATTTTGTAATTTTACTATTTTGTAATTTTACTATTTTGTAATTTTACTATTTTGTACTTAATCTTTTTTTGTTCTAAAATGATTATTACGTTCTAAAATTTCTGACAATACTCCATTTGGTAAACCCAACCCACGTTGTAAGTTTGATAGAGCTAATGTTTCTTTTGGTAAACATTTTCCACCAAAACCATAAGACCCATCGTGACCAGGAACATCAATGTGTGATTCACCAATACGTGGTTCCAAAGGAAACAAGTCTTTTAAATTATTATAATCAACGCCAAATCGATTACATACTTCACTGATTTCATTAAAATACCAGACTTTTACAGCTAAAAATACATTGATAGTATATTTAAACAATTCGCATTCTTCATAACTTTTATGAATGACATCAATTGTTTTATGAGAATACAAACGTCGCATAACATCTTCAACTGATTCACGAGTACTAGTATCACATTCAGTTCCTAATAAACAGAAATCAGCATTGTACATATCTTCTTGAAACGTCTTTTCCTTTAAAAATTCAGGACAAAATACAATATTCAACTTTTTACCATATTTATTATGTAAAGTTCTTGAAGTACCTGGTTTAATAGTTGATTTGATAATAACCGAAGTTTTACGTGTAGTTTCACAAAACAATTGGTCCAAAACATGTTCTACAATTGATGTATCGCATTCTCCAGTATCATCTTTTGGTGGTGTTGGAACACAAATAAAATAAAAGTTATGTTCATTTGTTTGTTCTGAACTTTTAATTAAACTGGAAATATCATTGAAATTCCCTACTGATTCCGGTTCATCTTTTTTTAAAACATCATATGTACAATATGGAACTTGGTTCTTTTTACACAAGTAACCAATTGCACCTCCAACATACCCATAACCAATAATATTAACAAAATTGTACAGATTAGACATAATAGTATACTAGTTAATAAGTTTTATTTTTAAATAAGTATTTATAAATTCAATATTTTCTTGATATTTTCATCAACGATATTATTTCCATTCCAAAGAAAATATTTTAGTGATGTAGTGTCACTTGGTTGTTGAGTATGTGAAAAAACGTGATTGAAATGAATTTGGATATTCTTGTTACTACTAGTAATATTATCCTTTAAATTCAAGGTGCTTTTAATAATATCTTGGTTTTTAACATCTTCACCTTTTGCATTTTTCCAATTGTTTTTGACCCAGCCTTTTGACCATTTCTCTATGCAATTGATGGAATACATACTATCTGTACAGATGATTACAGTTTTATTTTCAAATAAGTTAATGTTTTCTAAAACTGTTTTAAAAACATATCTTATAGCAGACAGTTCTGCCTTGTTATTCGTTGGTTCTTTTACAACTAAGCGTGTTGTATTAAATTCGTATAAAGTAGAATCTTCATCTGTAGAAAACAACACAGAATATCCAGCTTTAGAATCAGCTTTGCCATTTTTAGAGCACCCACCATCTGTAAATACGTATATACTATTTGCGTCATTTTCTAGAGGCTGTTGTTCTTGTTGTAAGTCATTTACAATGGATGCAATTGTTTTATTTGAAAGACTACTAGCTATATCCATTAATGATTTTTGATTGAATTTGTTTTTATATAAAAAAATCTCAAAATCCTTTCTTGACGATGACATTATTACATTATCTATATGTATATAATTTTTCAATTATTTTTAAATTATTTGACTAAAATCATATTTTCCATACTACTAACGTGACCCCCAGTTTTTACTAATATTTGTAGTATATTTTTATTTGGTATAGTTATGTCTACTCGAGAACCTAAAACAATAAATCCTAATCTTTCACCTGGTGTTATAGGATCTTGATCTTGATTTTGCGTTTGTAAAAAGTTTAGAATTCTTCTTGTTAATAAACCAGTTATTTGAGTAATTGTGTATGAAAAGTTTAGTTTTTGATTATACAATGTAGTTTTAACTCTTGTATTATTGATAGAATGTTCTAAAAAAGCTGGTGCGAATAATCCATCAAATTGTTGGATTGATATCACATTCGATGTTATGGGTATATATTGTGTATGGTTGTCAAATACGTTCAAGAACAAGGATATAGTTGTATTCATATCATCAGTTGTTATCTCTCTAATATAACCTGAACTAGGCGAATAAAACATATTCTGTTGTACTTTTTCTTTAACGAGTTTTTTATCCGGACTGTTTAAAAATCGCAAACAAAAACACAAAAAAATAATTGTTATAGTTATATTTCTTGTGAGTATGTATATTATTAATGGAATAACTACTAACGATGTAAAGTCTAGTACTATCATCCTTATAATAACAAAGAATATTGTTATTATAATTGTTTTTAAAATTTAATTTTATTATCTCCTAGGTACAGCTGGGGAATTAAAGGCATAATGTAAAAATCCCTGGTCAATAGATTCTTCACGACAAGCCTTAGTTTTTTGTTGTATTATATTTTTTAGTTGTAGTTCTTGTTTATTCTTTAGTTCTTGTTGTTTTTTATTCTTTAGTTGTTGTTGTTTATTATTCTTTAGTTCAACTTCTGTTTCAAAGCCTTCTTTTCTTTTAATTATAAACATTAATATGTATAATATTGCAACAAGTATTATTAAGTGTTCAAATGTAATTTCGTAATTTAATAATTCCATTTTAATATATGTCAACAAAAAATTTTTTTTATTACTTTAAGTTATAACAAAATAAATGAAAACGTCGCAAAAATCGAAAAAGCTTAAAACTTCGAAAATATTTAAAAAGACAAGGTCCAGACAAAGAACAAAACGTAAAAGTAAGTCAAAATCAAAAGTAAGAATACCTATTACAACAAAAGGTGGTTTGTTCGAATATCATGTTAATTTACCAGAAAAAAAACGAAGATCATTATTAAAGTTTTTATTATCTAGAAAAAAGGCATCGTATTCTGAAATAATTAAAAGATTAAATGTGTTATCGATATATAACAAACGCCGCCACCCAGAAACTACACGCAAAGTAAACCGAGACATGGATTTTTTACATAAACATTATCAAAAATACAGTTTAACATTTCAACATCGATCGCCAAAATCTAAAAGGAATTCAAAAACGAAGTCTAAAAGGAAATCGAAACCAAAGTCTAAAAGGAAATCGAAACCAAAGTCTAAAAGGAAATCGAAACCAAAGTCTAAAAGGAAATCGAAACCAA
>JGI25908J49247_10000398_pt1 | contig 13052 bp, 13 predicted proteins | sample LauGreSpBDMM15SD_2_FD_49247 | JGI IMG/M metagenome (IMG submission 49247) | reverse complement strand
AAAGACAAAGTTAAGACACGAAATACGTAATGTAAAGTTTACTACAACTATACCGCCGAATAAATTTGGTTGCGATACATGTCACTATTATACGAGCAAGCACAGTAGTTATATCAAACATACATTGACTGCAAAACATAAAACAGCAACTAATGTTGCAAAAAATTTGCCAAAAAGTTGTCCACATGTATGTAAGATATGTTTGCAAGAATTTTCACATAGGCAAAGCTTATGGCGTCATAACCGGAAAAATATATGCAATCCGGATTGCGCGTCACCTTCAACCGCAGAACTAAATAATATTCCTATAACTGGCGACATTATGATGTTGCTAGAGCAACAAATGACTGCAACCAATGAATTCAAGCAGATGATGATTGAACAAACAAATCAAATGTTAGAACTGGCAAAAAAGCATACAACGACATATAATTCATAATTATCATTTATTCTATATATTGAATCGAATTCGTGAGTTCTTCTGGACCAATCACGTCACGGTTTGACTCTGTAATTTTTACTTTTTTTGTAATTGGCATCGCTTCAAATCTCATGCAAAACTCCATAATGGATACGGCTCGGCCTTCGTAAACACACCCGATTGTTTTCTCTTCCACTTCAATCGGTTGCTCGTCTGGATAATACCCCCATTTGTCATAGAATTCCTGCAACTTATCTTCGTCATCGAATTCAATCGTTTTCTTTTCATGATTCAGTCGACCCTTGTATTTAAATATTCGTTGTCGCCAAACGGGAGTATCCAAACAATAATACAGCCAATGGTAATAATATGCATCGCGCAATATTTCACGTTTGGGTACAACTGTATCAAATAATTTATTATACTCTTTGTTTACTGCAAATCGGCATGCCCGTTGCAAAACCGTATCTGCACGTCCGGTCTCAATTGTCCTATATTTATCAATATCACTATCCGACAATACAATTAGAAATTTATGTTTTTGGTGACGGTTCGCACGATTATCGTGACACTTTACGTTGAAATGTGTATTGACAAAGTTGTTTATGTCATATTCCCGATTCACCAATGTCGTAACAATCGACCCAATCGCCCAATCGTTGGTTTTGTCTTTTGCCCATTCGACNAGCATTCTTTCGATAAATAATACTAGTTTGGGGTTTAACATCGCATATATTTCGCGATANACATTGATAATNTAATCGAATACNTCGGTACCGAATCCGGAGAAATACAATTCGTATGCCCAAAACATCGCCTCATCGCGCTTTCGATTCAGCAGTGCAATGAAGAGCGACTGTTTGACNTCTGTCTTATTATACAAATANCGCGTAAATATAATTGGTTCAACTGATATACATAAAGAACTTGACATGTTTTGATTTATAATTACTATACATATATTCCTATATTTATATCAATTTTTTAGATAGTAGACAAAATTGTAGTTTTACATACTGACTTTATTATTACAAAACTGTAAACACAATGTTATGAACTATATTTAGTATTCCACGTAAAAACAAAATATAGTCTGTGTGTAGTGTATACAATGGGAAAAACCGCCAAGCAGGGTTCACGAACTAGGCGCAAAACATTAAAGGTCGATCGCGCGGATTCTAAAAATAAACGCAATGCATATATTGTTCAAAAATTCCTAGAAGTATTGAACATGGTGAAGTTGTATCACTGGAAAACGCATTCGTATGCTCAACATAAGGCAACAGATGAATTGTATGAGAATTTAAATAAACACATCGACGAATTCGTGGAAGTGTTGTTGGGTAAGGAGAATAAGCGTGTTAAGATGGTCGAGAAGACGTTGCGCATTCTCGATAATAGCACTAGCAATGAGTTCAAAACCCATATTTACGAATTCCGCGAGTTTTTGGTCAGCATAGACACACACTTCAATAAAAAAGATAGCGGTCTATTAAGTATTCGAGACGATCTCCTAGTAGATATTAACCAATTTTTATATTTAATGACATTTGACAAATAAACGACCCGGTCTAAGATGACTGATACATCGACAACATTCCTCTCAGCGATGGCAATCTCGAAATGCAATCCGGATATTTCCCATGTATTTGCGAGTAGCATTGCATTTGAGGAGACCTTCTATGCCGAACCATATTTCTACGTTTACAGTATGTTTTTTTCCAATGTCGCTGTACCAACCGGAGCCAATGTGTTTTTATTGTTACTGCACACGTTTCATCCGCCAACCGGTCGACTTGCATGATTTGCACTTCATGTTGAGGTATACGCACTAACCCATAATAATATAAATAATTATTTATATTGTCATACGAATGCCGGAAAAAGGAATTGGCAGATATGCTGGTAGATAACAGCCAGTGTGTAAACGGCGCAGATGAATGCGTGTGCCGATTCGAATATAAATGACACAATCCTAGGTAATATTTCCCATTTTCTTTTTCGCTATAAAAGTGGAAGGCGTCTTCGTTATGAATCGAGTCGTATTCAATGCCATCGTCGCTATCATAGTCACTCATATCATAGTCGCTATCATAGTCAGCGTCAATTGTTTCTGTATCTGTATTATCATCATGGTCTAGTTCAATTACGACTGTGCTATTAGATTCACTATCACTTCCACTACTTTCAATAGTAGTAAACATGGAAGCGTAGCTATTATTATAACCGCGCATATAATGTAATGTGTATAAAACGGATTTTTGTAATGAAGGACCTGATATGAATTATGCATAATGCATGTGTAAAATGCATCGAATTATATTGCGGGTCCTTTATCAATTTTTTCAACATTACACATATAGACTTTGCGATGTGGTAATATATTTCAGTAGCATAGTGTCAATTCCGGTAAAATGATGTAATGCCTCAATGTTACCAATACGTTCAAACACGTTCATCCACTCTTTTATAATGGTCACTACTTTCAACATGGCCTTTGTAAAATCGCCGACCGATATTGATTTCGCCGCCAATTCAGTTTGAATAAACCATTTACATTCCTCGACTGACTGGCAATCACACCATGCCATTGTCAAATCAATAATATCATATTGTAGCGCGTCTTCGTAACATATGCCCGTATTTAGGTTGTACTCGCATTCATATCCGGCAAAATCGTTATATAATTGCGAAAGTTCTGTAATGCGCGATTTCAAAAACGAATCATCGGTTAATGGTACACTGGAACGACAGTCGTCTTGAACTTTGATGTCCGTAAAACATGAAAATAGACCTACGAGTTGGCGTTTAGAAAATGAGTTAAAATAATTCCACTTCTCGAGCAACTTGCATATGACAAGTGGGTGTATTTCCGCAATATTGGATGCGATTGTGCCCAGGTTGGTCAACGACCGCTCGTTTGTTTCAGTGTTGAGCGAAACAAAGCCAAATGATTCGAGTACCGCGCATATTAGATCCGTTTGCATAAAAATAAAACCCTCTGTCGATTGAAGCGATGTCGCATCATGGTCGTATTTACGATTCAGTTCATTCAGCTCTTCGACCCGCTTAGAATCTTCTTTTATGTATCGATACTCGTCTGTTAATTTTGCGATTTCTTTTTCTGCCTGCTTACGCGTTTTATTGCTCGTCGTGTTATATATGGCGAGCTGGTCAATATATTGATTACAAATGTTGACCGGGGTTCGTGCATTTGTTACAAATTTTGCTTTATCATCGATTAACAATTGTAGTGCATCGAGGTCAGTTTGTAGTCCTTTCATAGAGTTGCAGATTTCACGATGAATCATGCTTTTTTGTGAAAATAGATGAAAGTCTTTTGTTTGTCCGTTTTTCAGTAAATTCAAAATCAATGAATACGAAATGTGATATTTGGAAACCAGTTTTTGGGGTACGCCGCCCAAAATCTTTTGGTATTCTCCCATGGAAGGAGTCGAAAACAAATTATTACAATGAATTACATGCCCAACTTTGTCAATCCCACGTCGTCCCGCTCGTCCGGCCATTTGCGTGTACTCGTGCGACATCAAATTCCGTTCACCGCGCCCGTCAAATTTGGTTACACTCGTGAATATCGCGGTTTTGATTGGACAGTCGAGACCAATTGCGAAGGACTCGGTAGCGAAGAGGAGTTTAATATATTTCTTGGATATCATCAGCTCTACGATTTCTCTCAATACAGGGATCATACCAGAGTGGTGAATGCCGACCCCCTTTTCCAACAGCGATACGAGATTTTGGTATTCAGGTAGATGTAAATATTCTTGGAAATTGGGTAACTTACGAATAATTTGTTCGCATTCATACCGAACCGTATATGCAACTTTGCTGTCGAATTCCAATAACGGGACAGTAATATCATTGGCGCATGCCTCGACATTTTTGCGTGAAAAAACGAATGCAATGGCGGGTAACATTTCGCGCTCATATAAGAAAGTCGACAATTGATTTAATACATGTTTGCGTTTCATGAATACGCGGTTATCATCGAGATATTTATTCATTTTGATTATTTTTTTATACCCCAGTTCGTTAAATTTACCGTGCTCGTCTTGAAGCGACACCAGTTTGTTTGTGTTATCGCGTATTTCTTGTTGGATGCTTTTATCTTTGATGGATTTAAATATAGATTCAGTAGTCGTCACAAATCCATAATGTGATAAGGGTACGACTCGATGGGAGGTTGACGCCAAATATACTTTTTTTCCACCATCGGCAACTTCTCCTCGTTCACACCATTCTGCGAATCCGGTTGGGTTATCAATCGTTGCAGACAACATTACCATTTGGACATGACGAGGCAACATTAATATAGTCTTTTCCCATACTTGTCCGCGTTCGGCGTCATTTATGTAATGAACTTCGTCAAACACAACGCATGCTAATTCTGTCATGATATTCATTTGAAACTGCAGCAGAGACGAAGACGATTCCGGACTGGAAGGACTCGACTGACTGGTCTGGTTGAGACCCGTAAACAAATAGTTCATTAAAATCTCCGTCGTCATGATAAGAACATCGGCGTTTGGATTGGTTTTAATATCTCCCGTAAATAGGCCAAATGAGATTTCCGGATATTTTCGCGTAAATTCGTAGTATTTTTGATTGGAAAGGGCCTTGATAGGGCTTGTGTAAATTACCTTTTTCCCATTTTTTACAAAGTGTTGTATAGCAAACTCGGCAGGAAGAGTTTTGCCCGAACCAGTATGTGCAGTTACTAATACATGGTTTCCCTCAACAATCGATTCGATTGCATATTTTTGAAAATCGCTGAGAGGATATGGATATAATTCAAAATGGGTTTCATATTTTGAATTAGACGGATATGGTTTATCACAAATAACGACCATGATTTCGCCGTGTATACATATTATATGTGTGGTTGCTTCTATATTAGTTGCAATTAATATTACGTACAACCTTGCATTGCCATGTTATTTTGATTATATACGTGATTTCAGGTAAACATACTCAATCACATAATAATTTGATTTTTTCCATGACAACATTAACGTCAGTATTAATCGTTAGATTTGGCATTATGCTGTCTAATCCCAATTGGTGATTCGGTTCAATCGTATTGCACAACACAACTATAGATGTTTTATGCATTCCATATGCAAATGCAAGTGGAGATAATAAATTTCCAATATATTGTTATTTAATTCTCATCCAAAAAACAATATAAAAATGCGTCATCTAACTAATAAAACAGCATTAACCATGGCTAAAGTGTGTTTTATTACTGCTATATATGGTAATTATGAAAGCACGTGCAAGAAATTTGTAACACAATCGATCGAAACTGATTTTATATGTTTCACCGATAATAAGAATATGAAAGCAAACGGTTGGATAATTGATACGACCCCATACCATTTGGTAAACCGTTCAAAACTAGATGTTGTTGGAAGTTCATTCCGCAATTCAATCGATAATAATAAACATACGTTTAACATCGCAAAATATTATAAACAGGCTTTTCAAAATATTCCACGATTACATGATTATGATGCAGTTGTTTGGCTAGATGGTACTATTCAAATACAAAACCCATATACGGGGGTGTATGTACTGAATAACATCAATAAACATAAAATAATAGGATGGGCACATGAATATAATAAGGGAAAACTATTGAATGAAGTAAATGCTTCGAATAATCCTCGATACACATCTACCAGTTGGAACGGCCAAGATCAACCATTTCAGGATATATTTACCCAATATAATGAATATATCAAATCTGGTTATACAGATGATTATTTTCGAAATATAGACAGTTCTAAACCGAATTTTGGTCTTTGGATTACATGCTTTGTCGCATTTGCAAATAAGGATCCTCATGTATCTCGTTTTTTGGATAATTGGTATTTGCAAACATTAGTACATACTACGCAGGACCAGATCGGGTTTCCATATGTATGTCAAATGATGAATCTTGTTCCATATACACTTCCAGATCATGAAATCAAAGGGGATAGACCGCATGATGATACTGATTTTTATATTAAATTAGCACATGGTCGATAATTTGTACACATAATGCACGGATGAACATTTGTGTGTTACCATATATGATTATATCAAGTATACATGACATAATCAGGTGTCCCCCATATTTATACTCGCTGTAGAACAACTACGGGTTGATATGAGTTTTTGGCGGGGCGTTGATTAAATAGTCTTTCTTTTGAATACCCGTACCAATTCATTTGTTTGAAATTTTCAAATAATTTGGGCAATCGCAACGGACCATATACCCGGTGTGCATTCCATACTAAAGAATCCCTCCCAACCGGTGAACCCCATATTAATAGGCCATCTTTCTTTAAATTTTTATGAATAACTTGCATCGTTTTTAGATCACCGTCTGGGTCGAGTGGGTCACCATATCTACCTAACCCACTGTGCTCGATGGACGAAAACGAAACAACCGAATCGTATGTATTACTGTTTTTTTCAAAATATTCAAAATAATCTTTACATGTGATTTTATCGTAGCTGCTTTCAGGAACGTTATATTCAATCGTAGTTACNGTGTTATTTAGATTAATAAGTATGGCTTCTATCCACGGGGTTAATGAGCCAACTACTGCGACATGTTGATTCTTTATATTATATTCTTCAAACGACCTTAATAAGTTAACACATACATCGTGTCCATAATCAGACTGTCCTTCTGCATTATTTCTTATGTTATCTGGGGTGAATCTATTACAAAAATCCGCTATAATCGAGTTGTTCCATATAATGTTGTCATTGGTTCGGTTATCAAACCACCAACTAAACACAGGGATCCGGTTATTCATTGTATATTGTGCCAATAACTCATTGGGTATGTTTTTGTATGGGCTATCGGTATACATAGACATTATATAAGCCTTTAAATAATTAAAATGGAACGGTTTTAAGCTGTTTCAAAATAAATACTCATATATCATTCACAATGTACATGAAGCTGGTACATTTATTTTTTCAAATGAAGTCAAAATCAATGTATGATATATGTTACTTAATAAAATATATATAAATATATATATAGTTTAGTTGAATCATGGATCTACAAAATAACCAACATATTTACGGGATACCCAATGGTGTTTTGTATGGACAAAATGACAGAATTGATGAGTTAAATAATCGATTGAGCCAGCGACATTTCTCGGATTCCCCCCTAGAGCCCAATTATGACCCTCGTCCTGCTCAAACCAAACGAACCCTTTTTCCCATGGTGAAAAACGCGCGTCATACAACGGAACCATCAATGCAATATCCTGTATACAATACGTCGGCAAACTTCAACCCCGGCAATAGCAATGCCCCTACAGCCGGGTTCAGACAAAACGTGGATGTTGAAACCGTTTTACGTAACCAAACATTTGCATTGCAACACGGTGCCAGCCAATCAGTGTATGTTCCTTCTTCCGCGAGCGAACTATACAATGTTAGTGTGGTATCAAGTCCGTCGATTCAGCCTCATCCCGATTTATTCGCCCCACACACATTTTCGAATCAGGCTCATCCTAATTTAGCGGGTGTAAATATTGGCAATGACCGATTTTTCAATCATACACGAACACAATTGCGCAATCAATAAGACATTTTTGTGTCGTTTTATTATATACCAATCTATATAATAAACCAATGCTTGAGTCGTTATATGCAATATTTACTACTACAAATCCAAACCTATTTTTTTTAAGGCAGGTTCTCATATTTGCGATTATATTGGTAGTTGTAGTCATATCAAAAAAATTATACACTCGTACCAAGCGTGAAGGGTTTACCCAGACTGACCCGTTTGTATATAAATACGGCAAAAGTGCAATGGATACATTTTATGCGGATATTTATGATTCATTACACGATACCCGTTCTCGTTCTCAACGCGAGTTACTTAAAATAGTCGAAATGACTGACCCGTCCGTGAATCACAGCACCATATTGGACGTTGGCTGTGGTACTGGATATGTCGTGAATGAATTGACCCAGGCAGGATACGAGGCATATGGAGTCGACAATTCAAAAGATATGTTACGCCACGCCATTCAAACATATCCGGAAGCGGAATATGTTTACGGAGACGTATTAAACCCGATGCAATTCGACAAATCAACATTTACACATATATTATGTACGTATTTCACCATTTATCAGTTAGAAGATAAGGCCAAATTTTTCCAGAACTGTTATTTTTGGATGAAACCGAATACGTATTTAATAATACACCTGGTTGATACGTCCAAATTTACACATATGATACCACACGAGGCTGCGCAAAACGAAGAACAAAAACTCCAAGGAAAGCGAATCATAACATCCAATGCATTATTTAGTGATTATAAGTATAAGTGTTCATGTGAAATTCCAGATGACAGTGACAATATCCGTGTCGAATTTAAGGAGACGTTTACCGATTTAGATACAGAGCATATTCGCCAAAATGAGTCACATTTATTTATGGATTCGATGGATACCATCCTGAAAACCGCCACCCAAAACGGATTTATCATGCACGGTAAAGTAGACATGAAATCATGCAATGGTGACGAGAACCAATATTTATACATTTTGGAGCGACCTTTGTAAAATCGTTGTATAGAGCAAACCCTTTTCGCAAAATATAGTAGAAATGATTTTCCAGTATATTTTACTCATTTGGTTGGTTGTAGTTATTGTAGTATGGGCAACAATAAAAATAAAATATCCTTTTTGGAACAACCAACCCGTATTTCATACATATGACTATGTTCGTTCGTTATATAAACAACCGTTTGTTGTGCACACAAACTGGCCGCGTAAAACAAAATACGTGGACCCGGTGCATGTATATACGTACCCGGTAAATGACGACAATATGAAATTAATCAAAGACGCGGCGAAATTATTACAATCGCATTATTTATCGAGCGAACGGATTGATTATATGATACAGGCAAACGTATTATATGCTTTGCATACTGGCCAGCAAGAACAATCATATTTTTCTGTATATAAGGTTCTCGAATATGGTCTAAAACCCAACGCAGCTAATGCAAATTTGGAAATTGTCAAAACTGACAAAATTCTAGGATGTATTACGTCGCGTTCATTAAGTATGTATATCCGCCCGACCAAGAATGAGACAACATTCACGCAAATTCCTGTATATTTTATGGACTTTTTATGTGTACATCGAGAACAAGACTATAAAAATATAAGTAGAAAACTCTTACAAACACACGAATATAACCAGCGTACATACAACAAGAATATTCAGTGTAGTTTATTGAAGAAAGACGGAGAACAATTCAGTGGGATTCGTCCGCTCATAACATATAATGCATATTCTTATAACATTCCTGCGCGGAAAGTGACTCGATTGAAAACTAGTTACAATGTAAAGTTATTAAAACCCGGAACAGTTAGTTTATTTTTTGATTTTTGCACGTTTAACATGCAGAATGAGCCGAAAACATCCATGTTCGATATCATGGTTCTCCCTTCTATTGGAAATATTGTTGCACAAATAAGAGAAAAGAGTTTATATGTTGGTTGTTTGCGTTATATGGACGTAGTATTAGGATTTTATTTTGTGAAAGATGCCCATCGGTATAACGAAGCATACGAATCGAAAACTCTTACACTGGTTGCCAGTGTGCAAATGTGCAGCGATTCGCGGTTGTTTTATTTAGGGTTTTTACATGTATTAAGAGAAATAATACATACAAATGCTGACTACAAGGCGATTAATATCGAGAACATTGGACATAATCAATACATCAATGACATATGGTCGAACGAAAATATGCCCATTAATGCTACAAATATGGCTTATTATAGTTATAATTATGTATACCCATGTTCTCCAATTGACCAGACACGGTGCTTCATTTTACAATAACATTTTGATAACTTTATCGTCACCATCGAATAAACGTAATTGTAAAACATCGTTTATATTGTAAAATCCAATATATTGGTGGACTTGTATACGCAGGTTCTCAACGTCTTCGATTTTACCTATGAAAAAATGACAAGAAATATTATTATAAGTAGTGGTACATAGGAAACGGTCAATGGATATATGAAGATTCAACTCTTCGGTCCATTCGCGGCGCAAACATTCTTCGAGTGTTTCGTTCGATTCTAGCTGTCCGCCTGGAAATTCCCAGTAGTTGGGATTCGGCCCATTAGCAGAACGTAAGCCCATAAGTATGTTGCCCTGGGCGTCAAACATAATGCCGCAGGCCACGTTCGTAATGCCGCAGGCCACGTTCGTAATGCCGCCGGCTACATTCACCGTGCCATAATCGTGACTCGCGCCACCGGCTACATTCACCGTGCCGCAATCGCGGCTCGTGCAACAATCCGCGATCATCATGCCACAATCGCGACTCATGTCTAAATATAGTGATATTCAATGAAATATCATTATGTAGTTTATCTTATATATTTTCCGCTGCGTGCAAAGGAATCGAGAACATAAATCACAAACACGCCTAAAAATGTATATAACAAGAATTCTTCCGTAATGTTATTCGTTTTCTCGTGTTGCTGTGCTTCCAACAAATGAATCATGTAATTGATTTTCTCCATGATCTTATCATCACCCCCCCCCGCCTGACCACCAATACCCATATTCGCGTAATATGGTTGCGACAATTTCGGCCGAGAGTTTTGGTAACTTTTGGCATAACTGTTATATACTTCTGCAGTCGGCTCGTTTGCTTTGTACATGGTTGGCGATTCGGGGCTGGATTTCATGGCATTAGATGCAGTTAAATATGATGGCCGAGGAGGAACATATTGTCGAGCGGACACGGGAGTTTCCGTATCTCCCTTCACCTGTATAGTTGGCGGGGAAATCGGTTTAAACTCGCCCATTTTATTGTTCTCCATCGCCGCAGATGCGCTATTCATTTTATTCAACAATTCATTCACTTTCGAGCTTTTATATTCATTCGTATTTTGTATATCTGCTAAAGAAGATGGTGCCTGGAGACGATTATTTTGGGGATTCGGTTCATGCTCAATATCATTCGGGTCATCTCTAGTATCCACCTCATCAATTGGAGACGGCGTTTTTTTATAAGTACGTCTCATAGTGGACGGCCGCCGTCTGGGCTGTTCTTCATTTGTCCACGGACTTGCATATGATACTAAATTAGACATTTGAAAGAATCTTCTTATACTTAAAAAATACATAGATTTTAATTCTACACAACTAAACCCTCCCGGCATAAATCAAAACATAGAACTACCTAATATTCACTAAACTGGTTCATAAAGAAAATGACAGGTAAATATATAAAGCCATGAAAGCGACAATTGCCCAGTTTATCCCGATTATATTAATTTTGATAATGTTAACCTACTCCAAAGAATTTGTGCAATTCAGTCATTCTATTTTAGGCAAAGTAGCAGCGATTGCACTCGTTTTATTTTACACTCATTTAGATAAATATGTGGGCGTGGTACTATGTTTATTCGTGATAGTGTATTATCAAAGTGATTTTGTGGAAAATATGCTAAATACCGACGATATTATGAATGAAATGGCCGAAAGTGTGAAAGAAAGTACATCTGGTACCAAAGTGAATGACTCCATGCCGAATATTGATAAAATACAGGGTCGTGATAAAAAACAAACATCACTGAGTGAATCCATGTCAAATTTGGCAGACGTATATCCTAAAGTCGAGAATATGGAAGACGAGGATGTTGAGGAACCCAGTAAAACTGGCAGCGTTAATGTAGTGAACGAATTTAGGAAAGAAAACTGTAAGGGTGCTGACTTAATGCACAAGGATATGAAAGTGAAACCTGACATGATTGGACATATATTTCCAAATGTAGAATTTAAGGATGGCGAATGCAATGTATGCGACAGTACATGCAAATTTTCGATTATAGAGAACCGTCTAAAAACAGAGAAGGAACTCTTTCGAACGGAGATTCCGGAAGGAGCACGTAACAAACCTAAATCGAAATCCGTCGCATGAGCGAAAGCCGCATCCAAAAATAAGGCATAAAAATATATAGCAATAGCGTATATGGTAGAAAAAAATAAAAACCAATCCGGCATATCATTATTTAGTTATGTCCATGAACAAATACAGGCATTAAACAACAGTAAGGTGTTTGCAGGTATTATGATTATTACATTGAACGTTGTATCGCGTTTTGTAAATATTAAATTAAGCAAGACGATGGAGTCGTATTTAAAATACACCTTTAGCAAATATGTATTGGTTTTCACAATTGCATGGATGGGAACACGAGATATATACATTGCATTGTTTATTATGGGGTGTTTTGCAATCGTGAGCGATTTATTATTCAACGAGGAAAGTATATTTTGCATATTGCCCGATGAATTTAAAGACCACCACTTGTCTATATTAGAACAACAAGAGAACATGGCCAATGTAACCGACGAAGAAATTGCCAAGGCAAAAAAGGTATTGGAAAAGGCAAAGGAACAAAAGAAAACAGAAGACATTGAGTTGGAAAGTTATAAAATTTAGTCAGTATGATTATGACCAAAAGTAAGTTATATTACATGAATTAAAATTGTCCATATAATATAATTAGAACGATACATGGAAGAAGTCGAATTTGCAAT
>JGI25908J49247_10000385_pt1 | contig 13236 bp, 2 predicted proteins | sample LauGreSpBDMM15SD_2_FD_49247 | JGI IMG/M metagenome (IMG submission 49247) | reverse complement strand
CGGGGATCTCTACAAGGTACCTTGTCCAAGGTGCGGAACGACACACTACAGTAACCAGATCACACCGGTAATGTGCGGGAATAGACTAGAATGCAACATAGCTAGGGAGGATCTATCGGATGCGGTGATATGTGTGGAGCAGCAAAGACATCACTCAGTAAAGGCACGAGGACAAAAACGGACGACTCAACAGCGGGGCACGGGGAGTCACGAAACATCAAAAGCTCCACACTCTGTGGAGAAAGGCGACAATCAAGAAGCAGGTGGAAGTGAGAGTGAGGCCACGCTCGCTGGGGAAAAGCAATTATCTGCGGTAGGTGCCAGCAGGACAGACGTACGTGCAATTACGTCGGGCACCACGAGATCTGATGCGCCTCGATCATTGCCTGAGAGTGGAAAGACGGTAAAACGGCAGCGGAGCCTCAATGAGATCTTTGCACCCACCACTAACAAAGATGCACGAGAAAAAAACCAGGTGAATGAGCCTGGAGCATCTAAATTAGTGCCGCCGCTGANGACACAGACCAAACGGGACGACACCACACAAGCTTTATGGGTGCGTAACTTNTTTGGGGCCAAACAAGGGCAGCGATGGGGGGCGCCGCAGTGTCAGGAGGCTTCGAAAAGGTGTGCTGAATGCTCAAGTATAGTGGTCAACTGTACAATGCNGGAAAGATGTGTTAGATGCAAAATCCCAACATACTGCGGNAGCCAGTGCAAGGAGCGACATTGGACAAAAACGCATCATCGAGAATGTGAACCTAATTCTACGAGCTGTCCAGCATGTGGAGAGGATATTGTCCACGAAGAAAGTACGAATATAACCTGTGAACGCTGCCAGGGGGTAAAGTACTGTTCCCAGCAATGCCTCAATAGAGATTTTAATAAGCATGTGTCACGGTGTCCCATAACGCTGCCCAGCCTGATGGTTACTGAGACGCAGGCAGCTCCCACCTCAGGTGAAGGTAGAGTGCAAATGCCGACTTTACTACAACCAGGGGGTGCGCGAGATCAACGAAGCGTATTAATTGACTCTGAGGAGGCGATTAACAATATCAAAAATGAACGGTGGCAGCTGGGCAGGAAGCTCCAGGAAGAGAAGGAAGTTGATGAGCGAAACGCGGTGAAGTGCGAAGAAGCTCGAGACAGAGTTCTTGAGTGGTGCACACAGCACAACCAGAGATCAACCATGGAAACCTGGAGGGCGGAGACGGCGAGCGCGAAGGCCATTACGGAACTTCTGCGAACCACCAGGGACGACAATGATTTTGTATGTACTAGAGAGATGTGGCAAGCAGCCATCCGGGTTAGGGATGACCTTCTAGTCCCGCTTGCACAAAAACTGAGTGCCGAAAGAGGACAGCGTATATGGACAACGTGTATTGAGGGGGTGCAGGAAATTACGCTGTGCTTCCAAGGAATTCAAGCGACCAGCAGACATCAGGCGCTAGCGCTACTGAAGGATGCTGAAGTATGTGCGACAGACGGAGAGTGGGATAGGGCCACATGCGCTATTCGCCGTCGACGAGGGACAAGACCGCCTCTGGTAGCAGTGACAGTCAAGGTTCAGCCAAATGCTTCCCTCTACAGGCTCTTAACTGACAAACAACGGATTAAACAAGACAAGGTTGAAGTGTGGGTGTGCCGTGAGGAGGAAAAGCTAGGAAGTGTGACAACCCTGGTGCCGGACCCGTTGGTGGAAGGGCATTGCCTCCGATCGTGGACCAAGGTGTATGATATGCTAGGAATATCAGAGGCCTTTCAGAGAGAGCTGATACTCCTAGCAATCATGCTGGAGCAACCTTCTTTCGTGCCCTTGGATATGTTGGTGGGCAAACTGGAAAATCCATGTGTATTGACTGAAGTGTGGAAGGCAAAAGGAAGGGGAAGTGGTCCCATCCACATAGCCGGCAATCATACTCTGGTGACCCCAGGAAACAGGTTCGCCACCAACGAAGGATGCTCAATAGCAGGAACTGAGAGCTACGCAGGGCGCAAGGAGCAAGGCAACCATGCGTGTCTACATCGAGGAGCGAAATCGGGCATTCCAAAAATGCATGTGCATGTAGGCATTCCCAAATGGAGTGCAACCATGAATACATGGATGCAAAAACAGGAAGGCATGTCGCATGAATGCGCCAGTAACGTGCAGAATCTGCTGGAGATGACTCCAGAATGGTGGTCAAGGTGTCTGGTGCGAATGTGCTGGGCACCACTTGAGCAGCAGAGCGAACGAGAACGTGAAAGTGTGCTATGTATCCGGATTGAGCAAGCTCGGCGAGAAGACGCGGACAACAACAGGCAGACATCAGCCAGGGGGGTGGAGGAAGACGTCTTGAAACTCGCCAATCATATCAAAGAACAATGCTTCCCACACGCCGAAACTTTCATATCAGGGGATATAAGGTATCAAGGGTTTGAAGACCAGGAGGGATTGGGGAAAGGTATGATAACAATACGACGTCGAGGGGTAGAAATGTTTGAGGTCGACACCGCACTAGGCTGTCTCCTGGGCTTCTACATGGGCAATGGAATCCAGGCCAATAGTGGACGGGCGTATAAATGGTGTCCATTTTTGGGAACGATGGGCATTACGACGGCGCGAGTCACATCTATTTCTAGGGCAAACGATTATTATTCCAAGTCTCGAGTGCCAGTGACCTTCGGCAGTCAAATCAGCGGGCACAAAGGCTGGGATATAACAAATCCTAAGGAGAAAATGGTAAGGCGTATGCTGCAACTGCTTCAGCAACGAGCAGGGTCAGGACCAGTACTGGCACTGCTCAAAATGCCGGCATGGGAGCCACAGCCACGAATGTTCCAACAGGGCCAGGCAAGCGCCCAGGGAGAGGGTGCCCAGGGAGCTCAAGCGACTTCCAGGGAAAAGCACGAAGACGCAGCACGGAAAAAGAGCAGATATGCCATGCCTATCTGGTGGAGTAAATCAGGCCCAGTGGAGAGTCGAAAACGTCGGAACAACAAAATCGGCAGGTTGCTCAGATGGACAATGGCTGCCAGAAGTACATTGGGCGAGAGCACTCAAAAATATCTCCTCAACCGGAAAAAAGAATATCTGATTCTGGAGGGTGACAGAGCAGGAGCCAATGCAGTTATGGCCGATCAGTACGATACTGAGTGGGAATTGAAGGAGAAGAGGTATTGGGGGGTATGGGCGGAAGCTGCTGAGCAAGTGAGCGCGTATTGGCAGGCTCAGGAGCACTCCACAATGTCACACTATCTTCAGGGACTACGTGAGCAAGGTAAAATTGGATTAGCCAACTGGGGAGAGCAACTCCAAACGGAGCTAGAAATAGAATGGTGGCTCCAATGGTTGGAGTGGGAGAGCCTGTGGGCCAAAAGGGATTTCCCAAGTGATGTGATCACCTGGAATATTGGACCGCAGAGTGTCGACCTCTCCATTCCCCAGATAGCCCAAACACTCTCAAAAGGGTCGGCAATCGTCATGTTACAAGAGGTGTCTTTTCATCCAGGGGAGAGAAGAAGGATCAAAAGCGTATTGAAAAAGATAGGGCCAGAATACTGGTGCTGCATGGAAGCTAGTCAGCGGGTGCGAGCGGGAATGGAGGAGAGAAAGGTCGGGGTATCAAGCAAGAACTATGCGGCGCCATGGGTGTATGCGGTAGTCACATTCTTGCACAAGGACATATTCAGAAAGCCAATCCGGCTGGACTGGGCGGGGCAGTTCACAAAGAAGACCATGAAACATATGCTTCTGGGACGCATGTCATGCCTATGGGTCCAGAGACACAAGGAAGCTCCGATGCTAATCGCTAATATACATCAAGCAGGCTCAGCTACACCAGAGCTACAGCAACAAGTCTGGATGGCTCTACAGGGGGTGCGAGCACAGTATCCAGAAGCCCAAGGAATCTTAGGCGGCGATTTCAACGCAAATGCATCAGGTGATAGAGAGGGATATTCGCCAAATAATGCAGGTCATATGAGCATGGTCGATAATCAATTCCAAGCATGTGTAGCGACTATTAAGGGTACGCTAGTATCTCCGCAGACACCATCGTGGATCGACACCCAGACGGGGAAAGGAGCCAGGTTAGATCACTTGGTGGGGCTGGGAGTAGAATTTACATGTACCTCCGGGAAAGTGGCCTGGGTGGGATCGCCATTCCAGGATCACGCCCGTGTGTCCTTTGCAGTGAAAATCGGAACGCCAAGAGTAAAAGACACCAATAGGGGAAAAAGGGAGCAACATCAAGCAATGACGCTGAAGCAATGGCAAGGAATCGGCCATCTAATTGATGAGCCTCTGAAAAATCGGGCCATGCAAAGTCTTGAGCGGCTTAAGGATGGGGCAGGAGATGCTGACCTTGAAAGACGGAGCATGATAGAGGCACGTATAGCGGAAGCAAAAAAAGTGATGCCGAGTACGATGAGTGAAGCCTCAGCCAGGATGCCCTTCAGGAGTAAACAACAACAGGCTCTGATGCGAACGAGGAGTAGGTTGGAAGCAGCCTTGCGGGAAACAACAGGGGGCAAGGGGCTGACTATACTACAGCTCACGTGCATGCACGATCTAGGGATCACAGCTCTTTCCAACGGGTCGCTGCAAGACAAGGAACTACTGACTGAAACGCCACAGTGGAAAGCACTGCTGAAGGCGGAAATTCAGAGCAACAAGAACCAGCTAGATGCCTTGGTCAAGAAGCAAACGTGGCAGTGTGAGAGACAGGCTAAGCGGAAAGAAGCAAAAGAGTATCTGCGTGATAAGAAGGGCCCAAGTAAATTCTGTGGGAATACGCATTCTATGCAGACACCCAAGGAATTAGTACTAGATATGCCCATAGGCGTTATGTGGATCAATCGAAAGCCAACAGCAGAATCTCAGGGGATTGTAAAGAGAATTTACGAGGAAGTCCCATCCGTGCAAATATACAAAGCGAAAGGTGAAGTGGCAATCCTCGTCTTAACTATTCCGGATGAGCAGGCAAGCGAGGGGGCAGCTCTAGTGAGGAATGCTCAGCAGACGTGGAAATGGAAATTAGCTTTGCGAAAGCCGCAACACCTAGCGGAAGTTCTCCGAGGCCTCTGTCTTAAGAAGAAACAACGCAATCCAGACAAAGGGGTCTTGCGACAACTATTGTTAGAAGTGGTCAACATCCTGTGGGAAGAGCAAGAGGGTCATCGGCATGCAATGACCATAGGTAACACGGGAAGCCATCACGGAGGGGAACGTAGTTGGTGGGCACGAGGGCCGAAAAGTCTTGAACGTCTTCAAGAGTGGGAGCAGTGGCTACAGGAGTGCCACTCGTCAGGCATCGACGAAGGGTATGATTGCGTTTCATTGGTGGATGGCAAGATCTGCGTTGAAATCAAAGGTAAGCAACAACGATTGGAAATGGATATGGACACTGGTAAGTGTATAGACACCAGCATCACTGAATCCTCCGGGAGGAAGCTCACCACTGAAACCGAAGCCTCGAGACAAGGAGATGCGAAAAGGGAGATGAGAAATCATCAACCGTACCCATTCTCAAACAGCAAGGTATGGCATGGGCCTTCAGGAACTCTAGAAGTAGTGTACGTTCAGGTAAAAGAGCTTCTTCATTGGGAAGAGTTGGCGCACATCACTAGAAGGTTAGACGCAGGGTCAGTCAGCAGAAAGATAATCATGAACCAGGGAGCTTGGAGTGAAGAAGAACAGACGATGGCTTGGGAGCGGTACATGCAAACGGAAGGGTTGAGCCAACATGTAAGTTGTCAGCATTGTCAATGCCAGGAAAAGCCGATTGCAGTGGTTGTCCCAGGCAAAGACCAGCAGCGTCGTCAGCTAACTTGCTTCTGCATGGGTTGCTGGAGCTTTACAAGCATTCATCACAGCAGAAGGGCACCGAGTAACGTCTCATTCTTCAAGCAATACAATCACGAGACAGGTAAGTTCCATCGAGCATTACCATACGCAGATGAAGAACACCCAAGGAGAATTCGTGGGCCGGTCACAGATCATGAAATGGACCACTTCAGGAAAACTAAGCTCAAGCTTAGGAAGGCGGGAGGACCAAATAAAGAAACCAATGAGCTATATCGATCACTAACGGCGGAGGAGCTAGCAGTCGTCCGGACCTGGGCGGACCGCGCATTAAGTGACGTGCAGAGTGCAGCCTCGGCGCTTACAGATGAAGATTTGAGATGCGCGATACGACTGCTTCACAAAGGTGGGGACACCAGCGACAAACCAAGCGACTGGAGGCCGATTGGTCTTCTCAATGTGGGAACCCAATTAGTCCATCATGTCATCAACTACAGACTGACCACCATTACGGAAGTGGAAAACATCATCGTGCCGGGTCAGGATGGGGGAAGAGCCGGAAGAGGTGTGGATTTGAATCAGCTCAAACTCGAGTGGATCACGAGTGAAGCGAAACGGCTAAAACAGAGAATAGTCCGAATCGATATTGACTTCAAAAACGCCTTCAATAGCATGTCCCAGAGTGCGCTCTGGGAGGTGATGAGAGCGTACAATATTCCGGATGTTGACCTGCTGGAAGCCATCTATGGCAGGACAACAGCGTGCATGGATCCAGAGGACCCCAAATGCGCAATCATCACATTCCTGACAGGGGTAATACAAGGAGGAGCGTCTTCTCCCCGTATCTTCACGGTCTTTATTAATGCCCTGCTGGAGCATTTGACGCATACAGGAAAGGCATTGGGCATCAGTCATGGTATCGAAGAAACAGATCAGTTCAACCATGTAGCCTTCATGGATGACATTACAGTGGTAGCGCAGGATGATCCGGGATCACAAGTCTTGATGGACGCTGTCCAGGAATTTGAATTTTGGAGCAATACCAAATTGAACATGACCAAGACAGTAGCAATGAATATCAATGACGAAGGTGAGGAAAAGGATCCGCCTCAAATTACGTATAAACAGAAGCCAATCAAAGTCCTTAAAGCTAAGGAGAGTTGTAGGCACTTAGGCTTCTGGGCGACACCTGATGGGGACACGACGAGTACTAAAAAGCGTGTGTTTAAGAAAACAAGGGAAGTCTTAGAGCTTCTCATGCACCATCCGCTGGAAACCAAGACAGCGAAAGAGCTTTTCCAGAGTATGGCGGTAAGCGTATTCAGATTCTCGGCAGCCCAAGTGCGGTGGAGCCAGGCCGAACTCGATCAGCTACAGTCCTTATGGACGAGAGCATACAAGAGGGCCGAAAGTCTGCAGAATGGTACAGCGTCAGACATCTTTGTTTTTCCGAAAAGATGGGGAGGGGAAGAGTTATCCACACCGATCAATATCATCGCCCAGGAACTCTGCAACAACATTCGCAGGTGCCTGGTGCATGATGATGTAACGAAGTCTATTACTGTCCAGGAACTCCAAAGAGCCAAGGAAGAATTTATGTGTCATACGACTCGCGAATTGTACGACGAAATGGAGCTATGGGGGTGGGACGAAGTGCAGCACAACCGGTGGGCGAGAGCTCTGAAGGCGAGCCACAGGGTGGGGGTGCGGCCAATATGGTACTTGGAGGAAGAAGAACAAGAGAATAAGCGACTGAGTTGGGCAACAGCGACAAGGTCAATACGCAGACTCAGAGCACGAATCACCAAAGTAGGAGGCAGGCGGGATCAACCCATGGAGTTAGAATGGCAACTGGAGGATGCCGCTCAATGGGAACTCTTATTTTTGGGGGAAGAGGTATTCTGGAAGACAGCTGGAGCCATCAGAGCAGCAGGATATGACTCGATCTATAGTCTAACACAAGATGCTAACGAGAAAAGTAGCCCAACGCCACTACTCACTCGGGAGAATCAGGGTAGCAGAGGTACAAGGCACCTTCGACTGCTAATACCCAAGGGCATAGCAGGAGTATCAGAAAAAGAACGGACGATTCTACAAGCATGGCTGGAACTGGTTGACTGGACTGGGCTGGGAGTACTGCCCAAGTCTCAAGTATCGAGAAGGATAAAGCTAAACATGAATCCAATGAGCCAGGTGTTTCAATGGCTGCGGAAGGAAGAGCGTCAAAAGGGGATTAAGGACTCTGAAATGGCGCACTTGTTCACAGACAATCGCAAAGAGCTTAAGCAATTGGCGGAGGCCATTCGACGCCAAGAGCTTAATGCTGCCAGTAGAGTGGAAGTGATGGGCGGAGGGGAAGCGCTGAGCACAGCACTCATTGCGTGGCTTAAGGAAGACGATGAGGACATTGAGATAGCCATGAGAGTAGTGGAAGCGGTGTGGCCACGGGTATGTTTAGGGCGAGCTCAAGCCCATCTCGATTGGACAAAGCCGTGTGAAACGAAGGTGGATCTCATCCAGGTGATAGAGAGCTGGGTACGCATGAACAATGCTAGATGTGCGCGGCACTTAAGCAAGTTGGAGTATCGCTGTCCCAAGTGCCAGCACGGCATGTGCACTGTATGCAATGAGATAGAGGGGCGTATACAATGTCTGTGGTGCATGGAGCCTTTTCCACAAGTGCCCCATGCACATCAACAGCAGGCACACAGTCGCGCCTGCACGAAGCAATGTCTCAATATCCATGCCCTGGGGGAACAGTGGATTGAAGAGGTCACAGATGTGGAGGAAGTGCAAACACTCCAGGAAGAGTGCCTTGAGGAAAAGCTTAAGTTTAAGGCCCACATTCGAGGGTGGAAGACAGAGATTAGGAAGGAAAGATGTCAACAACTGTTAGACAAAAATGGATATAATCTACGGAGAGCCCTACTGAGACCGTTGTGGAAAGACGTCTTGCTCATCCCCCGAGACTGGTACCCCGAGCATCAGCCGAGGTATGAGACGCCAGGGTGGTGGTATGTACCGGCGGAAGAAATTCTAGGACGAGAATGCAAATCCTGCAAAGTATTTCATGAACTGACAGAGTATGTAGGTGCAAAAAGACGAAAAGATGGCCGAGGACAATGCAGAAATTGCCAGTCGAAGGAAAGCCAAACAGACGTACCGAGTACTCGAAGGAAAAGGAAAAATGCAACGTACAAAAGGGCGGCTGTGATGATTGGCGATGGCAACCCCCGACGATCGGAACGAATGAGTGGGCGAGAGCATGTGGATTACAGAGAAAGTTTGATGGAAAGTGACACTAAGAGTGACAGTGACGAGGAAGATAGTAGCGCGACACTGTCATACAGGCTCAAATTGCGTGCGGCGGACACTNGATACATTACTAGCAGCGAGGATGGCAACAGGGGTGANGTNATCTGTACAGTTGNACAAGTCAAAGAATTGATAGCCAGGAAAGCCGCCGCGGAGGACGGGATTGCCGCGATCTGGCTTACCACAGCAGAGATGGGCTTCTCTTTGACGGAAGAGCAAGATGAAGTTGTATGCGCTAAGGATGTGAAAGCNGGAAGAATCACTGACAGATTCTTAGCACCAGCGATATCAAGGTTTGCTACTGACGTGTGGAGTATGAGCAAGCAAACTGCAGGTGTTAGAAAGAAAGTGGAGGACTTGCATCAGAGATGGGGCAAAACCAACGTGATGTCGAACAGCGAGAATTTCAAAGCACAAGCTGATAATGAAGCCAAGGTGACAAAGGAATTCATCAGGATCATTCAACGGAAAAATCTCCAATGGGAAAAGGATTCCATAGCAAGAGCAGCGAATGATCCAGAGCATGTCCCAGACTGCAATGTTAAGGCTACGGTGGGACAACATTTCCTCTTCCACGAGCCGATTCCAAAAGCAATGAACGGACAAGGGTACCTTCGGGTAACCACGAAGTCATTGTGGTGGCAGCATGCACAGTTTCCGAAAGTATGGACAGCGGAAGGACTTTCGACGTGCAGTGAAAATGGTTACCAATGGACAGTCAATAGCACGACGTGGAATCATCTTCGAGTGCAGTGGCAGGGACAGCAGGAGGAGGTGGCAAAGCAACAGGCAGCTGAGGAAGCCAAAGCTAAGGCTGAAGCAGAACAGCAGGAGGAGGCGGCAAAGCAACATGCAGCTGAGGAAGCCAAGGCTAAGGCTGAAGCAGAAGCGAAACGCATACAGAAGGAGGCAGCAAAGCGACAGACCGCTGCGGAAGTCAAGCGAAAGAAGAAGGAGAAGCGCAAGCGGGAGGAGCCTCTAGATTTGTTAAGGAGCATACATGAGGAGGTCCATCTTCAGAATACTCTGGAAGCTAGTGGGTACAGATCCCCAACATGGCGGATCCTACGGGCACTGAAAGGCTGCTCCGAAGCTAAGGTTCTCGTTGGAGAATCAATGATTACTGCGGCTCCATTTTTTGAAGGAGCGGGACGACCATCAAAGCCATATTGGGGGCCTCAGCAAGGAAGGAGAGTCATACTGTGGGAAAGCTTAAGTCCGGAGGACCAGCAAAAGTGCCTTACGGAGCTTCAGAATGATGAAGAGTGGGTGGTATGGTGCAAGGCCAATCCAAAAGACAAGACGACACAAGCATTTCGGGAGTATGGGAGGTGCATCTTCGAAGGTAAGCGGGCAAAGGCAACCCAAGCTAACGACAACCAAGAAGGGAGCTTAGGTGGCAGACACGTTACCAGAGCGCGAGGATGGTGGAAGCGAGGGGACGTAGCCGCATGTGCCGCTCAAACGAACATGCAATGCTGGGCGTCCAACAAAATGATCTTTGACGACGAACAGGTAGCAATTCAACTGAGTGAGGCATGGGAGCATGACAGCAGTAAGGATGAATTAAATGTTGTATTACAGGGCCTAGAACAACATTATTGGAGGGGAACGGAAGCTGGGTGGCTTGGATGTTACGACTTCCCAGGTGAAACCTGGGCGGGAGATGGATCGGTCTACAAATGGGTAATGGGTGCAGGCTGCGTCTGCCTTCAGAGACCTGGGTATATTCTCATGGTTAGGGTGGGCAGAGAAGAGGAGGGGGTCAGCTCGTTGAGAGCAGAATTAGCAGCAATAGCCCGCACTCTTCAAGCAGTCCCGGTGGAGAGCGACCTAATCTATCTATGTGATAGTGAAGCAGCTCTCAACAAGATATCACGGTGGATAGGAAGTGGCCCACGTACCACGCTCGCTGGAGATGCAAATGCGGATATAATGGCGACAATCATCGAATGCTTGAGAGAACGAGTTCTGAGAGGGGCACGCACTTTCATGGTGAAGATTAAGGCACACCGAGGAGAACCTCTCAATGAGAAAGCCGACACTCAAGCTGAGAACGCACGGCAACTATCACCTGAGTGCCAGCAGTGGACAACGCGCACCCAAAGGATGACGTATGAGTGGGAGGACAGCAGTGGAGTGCAGCATGTCACAGCATGGTCAAAAGCGGTTCGGAATGCAATGCTAAGAGGGGGAGCTGAACATCAAGTACAGAGAGTACTGGATCGTGCGGGATCTAATTGGAACAAGAACTTTCCACTATCTACTGAGGCTGGAAGGCAAAACATCAGACAATCGGCTAGTGAAGGAGTCCAGAGTGAATTGATGGGTGCAAAGGACTGGGGGAGGAGATGCATGACCCAGCTTCAGGAAGTAGAAAATTGGAGCAAGCCGGCGGCCACTACCTGGGCAGCTGAGTTCTTGTTGAGGGAAGGTGAAAGCAGGGAATGCCTAGGGTCGTGGATTAACTCAAGTGCAGTGCATGAGGCGAAGAAAAGACGAGCCAAACAGGTCATCACATGCTCATTCCCATGCGGAAAGTGGTTACATATGATTGGCGTGAGGAAGAGCCCAAGATGCGAGCTTTGTAGAGGAGAGAGGCGGAAAGACAAGGCGTCGGATGAGGCTCTACCATTGGAAACAGTGGCGCATCTTCAAAGCGCAGGATGTAAAGCGCAAAAGAAAAGCGTCATTGGTGCCCACAACAGGTGCTGGGGGTATCTAAGGGGCGCCATTCTAATGCATGGTGAGGCGAAAAGAAATCTTGAATTCATTGGGGGGGAACGAGATAGGCAGTTGCAACAGTTGTGGGCAGAGACAAAGATTGGCGACATCCTTCCGTGGGAAGATGTGGAAAGAGAAGCAGAACAGCTTCTTGAGGGTACACGAGCAAATGTAAAGGACCCGGAGGGCAGTGGCGCCAGCCAGGAAAAAGATGATGAACGAATAGGTGATTGGGATGAAGCAGATCCCTATGATGAGGTTATCTTTGGGCGAAGGCGTCCTGACTCGGTTGCAATTGAATGGACCAGCAAGACTGTGTATGTTTTGGAGTTTAAGCGCACCTCGGATCAAAGACATAATTACCGTGAGCACGGAGAGCGTAGGGCACGGGCTCAGCATGATGTCCTAGTCAAGAGCCTTGACACAGTAGCAAAAGAGGCAAAAGGAGAAAATGCGGGATGGACAATCAAACTGATCATCTTTGTGGGGGGCACATGTGGATCTGTGCATGTGCAAACATTCAATAACAATCATGAGGGAGCTCGGGGTGGTTGAATCGAAACGAAACACAATTCGAAGGGGATTTGTGCATGAGTTGCTGAATGCACAAGACACGGTCCTGTGCTCATATTTTGCGCAAAGAATGGGTACGAGGAGCGATGGCTGGGATCGGAAAGGTAATGGGGACGAAATTTTTCAGGGACTGGAAAGATTTGAACGACAACTGGGGGAAAGCAGTGGAAAGGAACGTGGACAGGAAAGTAGAGATGAACAGGGCAAGTAAGCAGGTTGACGTGGGAAGGTTGAAGAGGAATGTGAGGGTTTGGGGATGGCAACCCGAGCCTTCAATGGGAGATAGCGGGCGGGGCAGGGCACCAAGGGCTGCTCTAAAGGAAGTGACTTAGAAGAATTTAGAGTCTGGCAAACTCTAGAAGGGTGGTGGAAGGCAGAAGATTAGAGTCGGGCAAACTCTGAGATGGGGAAGGGGCCTAAAGTCTGGCAAACTCTAGGACATGACGGTGGTTTGTATGTATATGTCTAAATGTATGTATAACGGTATCTACATATATGTATGCGGAGAAGGGGGCCTAGGGTCTGAGAAGATCTGGGGTGCGACGGTGGATAAATGGGAGGGAAAGATCGGAGCCAAATTTTTGTCATAGGTCCAGATGGCTCCGAGGAAACTTAGGTAAAAGGTGAGGGGACTGATGATCCTCAAGCCGAGAGGGGCGAGCGCACAAGTTGCCACGCACTCACACCTGCCCAGGGTCTGGAGAGAGGCAGGGATGGAGGGGAGGTAAAGGTCATGACGGTCACACGGGCATGATCTACAATAGTGGGGGTATGCGACATCGGTGTTGGTCACTTGTAATAGTGAACACCGAGAGGGGTAGACAGGTAGGAGACGTAGT
>JGI25908J49247_10000381_pt1 | contig 13277 bp, 15 predicted proteins | sample LauGreSpBDMM15SD_2_FD_49247 | JGI IMG/M metagenome (IMG submission 49247) | reverse complement strand
CTTATGGTAACTAACACAATCATAAAACGTTCTGGTGTATTTGACGAAGTTGATAAGAAATACGGTATCTCTGAAGATGAAAGAACTAAATTAGAATCTTCAGGTGCAGGTGGAGGAGCAGGTGCCGACGCAGGAATGGGTGGAGATATGAGTATGCCGCCACCAGCAGAATCTGCACCGATGGAAGGTGGTGGAGCACCGTTGAGTGAGAGTAGAAAAAATAAAATATTGGGAATGTTAGGTGAAGGCGATGAAATTGCCGACTTATTTGATATTAATAAGGCCCAACAGAATATTTATGAAATAGAGAATAAATTAAAAGATATCTTAAACGATTAAAAATGACAAATTTTGGAACACTAAAAACTAAAATGTTAAGTAAATTAACTGAAGCCTACACTAAACAGAATAAGGCGGAAATGAAAGACATTTTAAATACAATTAAAGAAAACAAAGATTTCAAAGAAATGTATTTGTTTTATGAAGATATCGAAACCAAGTATTTCGACAATAAAGAAAACGCAAGACAATACGTTGATGGGATTGGTTCCATTTTAAAAAATCATATGGTATCATTACAAGAATTTTGTAATACTTTAGATAAGAAAATAGACATCAGTGACATCAATGAAAATGAAGTGTACACAGCTCTTGACCATTTATGTGAAAGAGACATGTTAGGAAACGTAGAGAAGAAGGTTGCAGCTAAGAATAGACTTATGGAACATCTTACAACTAAAAAAGAACCAGTGGTATCTGAAGACACAACTTACACATCTAATGAGAATTTACTACACGCAGTGTTAGCTAATAACTTTAATGTACTATACAACAACAATCTAACTGAAGAACAAAAAGAAGAACTTAAATCAATCCTATCATTATCTAATGAGGAAATTGAAACTAAGACTGTAGATTTAAAAGAAAGTATATTAAGTTCGGTATCCACATTATTAAATGAGGCTAACGATTCCAATCTAACTAAAAAACTAAATGACGTTAAGGATGAAGTGTCCCAAATGTCACCATCAAGGTATAATGTATACAGATTAACAGAATTGAAAAACGGTCTTATTTAAGACCGTTTTTTATTTGTTCCACATATATTGCCTTTAATACTTCTTTCCTTCTTATTACTGAAGGTTTAACAAATTCTTTCCTTTCTCTCAAATTTTGAATTTGTTTAGTTTTTTGAACTTTATTTTTATAGCTCTTTAAAGCTGTCTCAAGGTTTTTTTCCTTACTTAAATCGATAATAATCATTATATTCTAGTTTATTTATTAATATTTTTTTGATTTACCAAATATTTTGGTTATATTTTATATATCACCATAATAAAATAAATATGAACAAAATTAATGAAAACAGGGAAATTTTTACCCTTGGGACACCATCATAACGTTAAAATAGGATATGGTACTGTGGATTACAAAAATCTAAAGACAATATACTTGAAATTTAACTCATGGTTACTTCCAAACAACGACACAACCGATTATGAATCTGTAATCGCAAAAACAAGAAGAACAATAAAATCAAGAATTTACGATTTAAACAATCAATATTTCAAAAGAGAATGTATTGTTGATTTAGATGTAAGAACTAAAGGAATTAAATTGGATAAAAAATCATTCATGAACTTAGAAATAACGTTTTATGTTGAAAAGACATTCGATATTAAATCAAAAGAAATTAAAAATTTGATGAAAGAAATATGTGAAACTATTATTGTTAATGATTTAAATGATAGGAATATATTTAATTTTTTCAAAAACAAAGATTAACTCTCGATATTGATGTATTTATAGTAATAAAAACTATAAATGAAGGTACTAGGAGCAAACGAAACGGGAAGAGGAATATTAATTGAATATGACGCTGGTCATGTATCTCCCGACGACAATAAGAAGATTATAGCAGAAATGAAGGATATGGACTTTTCACAAGACCTTATCCTTTATGCTGTTTTACAGAAGTACGACACACCAAATAAAAACGGGAGAATCTATCCCGAGGTTCTTTTAAAAAGAGAGAACGAAAAATACCAAACACTTATTCAAAAAGGTGGAGCTCTTAATGAGTTAAATCACCCNTCATCTTCACTTATCGATTTAGATAGAGTTTCTCATTCTATATTGGAAACTTGGTGGGATGGTAGAATTCTTATGGGTAAGATAAAATTATTCACTTCTCCAGGTTGGAAGAAAATGGGTATTGTATCTACTAAGGGTGACCAAGCCGCAATGTTAATTATGAATGGGGCAACTTTGGGTATTTCCTCACGTGGTGTTGGTTCATTAAAGAGTATTAAAGGTCAAAATATCGTTCAAGAAGATTTTGAATTGGTATGTTTTGATTTAGTATCGTCTCCATCAACACCCGGAGCGTATGTTTTCCAAGATTTAGGTGATAGAGACAAATTCCAAGAATCTGTTGAAGAAGAACCTAAAGATATGGACAAAATGAAATCACTAATGGGGAAACTTGATAGTTTTTTATCGAAATAGTAATTTTTATTAGTATATCGATATTGAAAACGAAATTTTCCATAAAACCGTAGTATTTATAAGATAACAAAACAAATAATTAGAATGAGTCAAAAATCCGTTTTAGAACAAGCGTTACTTCAAGTTAATACACTTGAAGAAGCCGTAAAGCAAAATGCAAAGGGTATACTTTCTTCAGTAATGAAGCAAGAACTAAATGATTTGCTTAAAGAACAAGCAGAAGACGAGGACCTACCAATGGTTCCTGATGAAGAAGAACAAGATGTTACAGGTGATGAACCTGGAGATGAAGAAACTTCGATAAGCGACGAAACCGCAGATGACACCGATTCAGAAGATGAAGAGGCTCCATCTTTAGATGACGAAGCATCCGACGACGAAATGGCAGACGAACCTGCAGATGACGATTCAGAAGACGTACTTGATATGACTAGTGCATCTGATGAGGAAGTATTGAAAGTGTTCAAAGCTATGAAACCTGAAGATGGTATTGTTGTTAAAAAAGATGGTGACACTATTAGCTTCTCTGATGAAGATGATGAATATATCATCAAATTAGATTCAGAAGAAATTGAAGATGAAATGGCAGAAGGTGATGTTGAAGCCCCTATGGCTGAAACTGACGGTATGATGCCAGATGACATCAACGAAGAATTTGATGAAGAAGGTGACGAAACTATCTATGAAATCACACTTGACGAGGAAGAACCTGAATTATCTGATGAAGAAATTTCTGAAGAAGATGAGGAAGAAGAACCCGCTAAGGAAGTTGAAGCGACTGAAGCAGCAAGAACATTTGCAAACGACGCAAGAAAACCAGCCACACAAGGTAAAAAATTCAAAGCTGGTCGTCATGAAATGAATGAAGAAGTTGAAAAGTTGAAGAAACAAAATTCTGAATACAAAAAAGCTTTAATTCTTTTCAAAGACAAACTTAACGAAGTTGCAGTATTCAACGCTAATTTAGCATACGCTACAAGATTGTTCACTGAACATTCAACAACAAAAAATGAGAAATTGAACATTTTGAAAAGATTTGATACAATTTCTACAATAAAAGAATCAAAAAATCTTTACTCTTCTATTAAATCTGAATTAGACACTAAAAAACCAATGACTGAGTCAGTAGTAGAAAAGTTAATTTCAACTCCAACTACTTCTTCAACTGAAGTTTTATCTGAAGCGAAAGCTTACGAGAATCCACAGTTTAAGAGAATGAAGGATTTGATGAGTAAAATGAAATAAAATAATAAAATAAAACCAAAAAACAAAATATTTTAAAATGGGAGCATTATTAGAATCAGGTATGGTCGGTAACATAGGTCTTAAGCACCTTAGAGTTATCAAAGAAGATACCATCAAAAAATGGGACGAATTAGGATTCTTAGAGGGTCTTGGTGGTCACCAAAAAGATAACATCGCGCAATTGTATGAAAACCAAGCGTCTTATTTAATCAACGAAGCAGCAGTTTCTGATGCTAGTGGTTCTTTCGAGACAGTAGTTTTCCCAATTATCCGTCGTGTGTTCTCTAAATTATTAGCTAACGATATCGTATCTGTACAAGCTATGAACTTACCAATCGGTAAATTATTCTACTTCATTCCTAAAATTCAGGAAAGAGATGGTGGAGACCATTACGCACCTTACGGTGGTAAAAATGGTGTTACATCAAACACTAACGTAGATAATGGATATGGTGCAAATTCAAGAAATCTTTATGACCGTTTCTACGAAGCGGGAGATGGTAACAGCCCTGATACAGGATTGTTCGATTACTCTAAAGGTTCTTATTCTGACGAAACATTAAACGCGGTTGCTGTTGTTGCATTCTCTAACGGAGTTGCTGGTGACGTTGCTGCAGGTGCATTAACTGGAACTTCACAATCTTCATTGGTTGTTAAATTCTCTGGTTTCACTAAAGATGGTCAAGGTAAATTAGTAGGACCAAACGGTTCTGTAATGGATACTGAAGAATTTTTAGCTTCAGCTGAAGTAATTTTCGGTGGTGAGTCTAAAAACTTTAACATCGTAACTCAAAAATACGGTAAAGGTATCATTGAGTACGGTAAAAAATCAACTTCAACTTATCCAGGTGGTAAATACAATGACATTTGTGATGAAGAAGGTGTAATCTACGTTAACGTTGATTTACAATCTTACAGTTCAACTGCAGGTTTTGCAAACGTGACTTTAACATCAGGTTTCACTGCAAGTGCTATCTCATTAAACTTTAGAGTTTATGCTGATATGGAATTTGAAGATAATATCGGTGAAGTTTCTTTCGATTTACAATCTGTAACTGTTTCAGTAACAGAAAGAAAATTAAGAGCTAGCTGGTCTCCTGAATTGGCTCAAGACGTTAGTGCATTCCACAACATCGATGCTGAAGCTGAATTAACAGCTTTATTATCTGAGCAAATCGCAGCAGAGGTTGACCGTGAAATCTTACGTGATTTACGTAAAGGTGCNGCTTGGTCAGCTAAATGGGATTACAANGAGTGGAAATACGGTAATCAAGGTGCGTCTTACGCAGGTTACACTCAAAAAGACTGGAACCAAACATTGGTTACAAAAATCAACCAATTATCAGCTCAAATCCACAAATCTACCTTAAGAGGTGGAGCAAACTGGATTGTTGTATCTTCTGAAGTTTCTGCAGTATTTGATGACTTGGAATATTTCCACGTTTCAAACGCAGGTGCTGAGCAAGACCAATACAACATGGGTATTGAGAAAGTTGGTACATTAGCAGGTAGATACCAAGTTTACCGTGACCCTTACTTCCCAGCTAATAAAATATTAGTAGGACACAAAGGTAAGTCATTGTTAGACGCAGGTTATGTATACGCACCATACGTGCCATTACAGTTAACTCCTACAATGTATAACCCTTTCAACATGACACCTATTAAAGGTATCATGACAAGATACGCTAAGAAAATGGTTAATAACCGTTTCTTCGGTACTATCACAGTAAGAGGTTTACAATCTTTCAGTTTAGATACTTTAAGATAATCTTAACGGATGTCAATAAAAAAACCCTCGAAGAAATTCGGGGGTTTTTTGTTTCATTTATTTTCACTATATTTGCACAATGGGTGATGTTGATTATACAAAGTTAAGGTTAGACGTTTTAGAAAAGATGATACATTCAAGAGATATTGAGTGTAAAATCAAGAANGACGAGATGATTAAGATGTTGAAATTAGACGACGAGGGGAAGTATAAACCACCTATGAAGGAAACAACATACGAAAAATCGGAGGGTGGGTATATTGTGAGTATAGATTTAAGTAATCAACCACATTTAATACAAATGGGTAATTTAGTTTTCAAAAAAGAAGCTAAAAATCTACATAGATTCGCCAATGGTATGTTATACTATTGGTCAAAACAAAAATTAATATAATATGAATTGGACTGAATATTTTTTAAACATCGCAGAACAGGTTAAACTAAAATCTAAGGACCAATCTACACAGATAGGTGCAGTTATCGTTGGGGAGGACAAAGAGGTCCTTTCTACGGGTTATAATTCATTTCCGAGGGGATTGGACGATTCATTACAAGAACGTCAGGAAAGACCTGAAAAGTACTTTTGGATGGAACACGCGGAACGTAATGCAATTTATAATGCAGCTCGTATTGGTGTATCACTAAAAAATTCAACAATCTATCTTACTTCGGGGTTACCATGTATGGACTGTGCCAGAGGTATTGTTAATTCAGGAGTTAAAATTGTTTACTGTAAACAGGTGTGCACAACTAAGAATAAAGATAAATGGGAAGAATCCCAACAAAAAAGTCTTGAATTACTTGGGGAGTGTGGTGTTGATGTAATTTACTATTAATTACCAAGTTTTACAAGCCCAATAACGTGGTTTCCAACGTGGACCTGGACTGTCACATTTCATTCTTGCTCTAAATGATTTTCTTCTTGCGGGGTTATTCTTTTTTATAACCATTCTTTTACCCTTTGCAGACTTACCACCAAAACCAAAGTTTACCTTTACAACCTTACCACTATCATTTTTAACGTAGACTTTAAATTTCTTAATGTCACCTTGCATGATTTTACCTAATTGAACTTTACGACCTTGGTACTCGGCCTCCATTAGAGTTTCATCAAAAATAATGTCACTATCCTCAACTGTACCTAACTCATCTTCATAGATTAAATCAATGTCATCTCCGAATAAATCTAAGTCTTCATTCTCATAAAGTTCTCTACATTCGTCGATTAATTTATTATATCCCTCAGTTCCAATTTTGTATATGTTTTCAACAAGAGTCTTTTTTGATGATAATTGATATTTCAATGCATTAGAAATGTCAACAGACTCATTAATTAGTTTGGGTGATAATTTTTCTAAATTAAGTCTAATGTATTGATTTTCAGTTATTTTCACTTTAATACCACTATTTTTTGGTTCATTATTATGTCCACATTTATGACACACATATGGGTCATCTCCACCTTCTGATAGTTTCCAAGACCATCCACAACCACTACAATTAACCTTACTTAGTTTCTTATCTTCATCGAAATGTGTCATAGTTGGTTTATTACCTTTACCAACTTTAGGTTCATTTCTTTCTGCGCTTCTTTTTTGTGTTGTCATTGACTTCTTTTCTTTTTTACTGTAAGAGGATGCCACTTTTGGAGTGTCCTTAGATACTTTTTTAGATGGTCGACATTTTGGATAAGATTTTCCATCGGCATCTTTTCGACCACATGGTGGGTGTTTTCCGTCAACTTTTTTACTAACATCGACCCATTTTTCCTTAAACCATCTTCTAAGGTCTTCTTGTAAGACCTCTCCNGATTTTAACGATTCTTCGATATATTCTTTATCTTCTTTGGATACGATAATATTCATATTATTTACATTTTTTCCAACCACCACCTTTAGACTTATAATCTTTTGCTGCAAATCCATTTGCGTAGGCTGAAGGGTATACGTCAAATTTTGCTTTGGCTTTAGCTTTAGACGCCGCCCATTTTGCAGGGTCGGTTGGACAATTTTTACTTTCGTCTATTTCACCATATGCTTCGTTAACGTTATCTTCTTTTTTTGTTTCATTCATGAAAAAATCAAAAACTTGGTCCATATTATTTTTAGCTTCAGACACATGGTCATCAGCCCAATCGTGACCATTTTTTATAATCGAATCTAATTGATTCGGGTCCATTTTCAATAACATTTCACATTGTCTTTGTATTTGTTGTAAATTACTGAAGAACATATAGTTTTCAGTCATTTTACGCTCATTCTCTAAAATCGTTTCGTTTAGATGTTTTCTAATTGATTGTTGTAAGTTCATTTCTATAAATATTTTATTTTTCTGAAATAATTTCAAATTTTATCTCATCTTTATAATATATTTCTTCACTATGTGTTTTGGCTTTAATCTCAACAAAATACTCTCTGGGGATTAAATAACTCGTATCTAACATAAATGAATTTTCATTTGTCCTATCCAATTTAGTCCAATCAAATACGGTGACGTTAGTTTTACCTTCTTTAATGTAAATTCTGTAGAATACATCNTCAAATAACACTGACATTGGTTGATTTATTGACCTAAAGGTTACCACTACTTTTTTGTTGTCACCTCTTTTAATCTTTTCATTCATTTTAACACCAAAAAATTGAACACTATATCTTTCTAATTCTGTTTGATTAGCTCCAATTGTAAACAATGATGTATGTTGTTTAGGTACAAATTTTTGAATAACATCACTAAAATCAACACCATCTAATTTGATGTTTTTCCATTTATCAAAATAGAATCTTTTACCGTCACAAAGTACACCTGTCAATCCAAACGTAACTTTATATACTCCCTTTCTAATCTTAGTGGTTGTTAAACCTGTTAGACTTGGTATTGGGTTACTTGACGAATCTAATATATCAACAATTGGTAATTCATCTAAATCATAACTATTGGTTCCTTTGGTGACATATAGATAGAGGTTTCTATTGATTTCCGCAATAAAATTCTCTCTATTGTCTTCAATCGTATCTTCAAAAACCGTTTCAACAAAAGGTTCAAAGAATGTTTGTGTGTATTTTGTGAAAAACGCAACTGATTGGTCGACTGGATTGGTGATATCCATATATGCCGGTGAAAATGCTACACCCATACCGTAATTTGGTGTTGTTCCTGTTACGATTTCATTTATAAAGTTTGTAACATCTACATGTAAATCTTCATTTCCATTATCAAAGTGTGCAGTTGCAATTGTTTGAGTTGGTGTGGTTGAATATACACCCTCTTGTGACCAACTATCTAAGGTAGTTCTATTGAACCAGTTAGAAGGTCTCTCATCGAACGTTTCGTTACCCGTAGTGTAGTCGTAAGCTTGTTCGTAGTCAAATCCTACACCCTCATCCCAAAACTCCGTCACGGGGAAGATAATAAGGTTAAAAGAGGTAGTTCTTTCTCTACCTGTACTTCTTTTTAAACCCATCAGTCCCTCGTCACCGAAAATGGTGTTAGTTAAATGTAAGTAATGTTTTGTGGTCCCATCAAGAACCAACTCACCGTTATCGATTTTAGATTTCAAATCGGTAAGGTCCACTCTAAAAATAAACTTAGAAAACCCTGAACCATAAAATATCTCAGTATTTGGGTTTTTCGCAGTGTTTATCTGTGAGTCCTTAATTAACGTGTTGTTTTTGTTGAAGTATGAACGGAAATATGACATCTTTTTATTTAATAAATATCAATTAGTTAATTCTAATTGAATCATTTAAAAGGTCATTTCGTAAAGTTGATATTAAATCGTCTAATTTTAACCAATTTGGGTCACCTTTCTCTAATGGTTCGTTAATATTATGTATATGACTATCCATGATATTTTTAAATGCAATTAGTACATTATATAAGTTTTCACCCCTAACAGTCGCATATGTTTTAGGGTCAATATTTTTAATATAGTTTTCTTGAGTTAATTCATATTCATTTAATTCGTTAAAATTAATTGATTCGACATTTACACCTATATTTGGGCTTGTGGACATTAAATACAATTTATCGGCACTTAACGATGCAAATGATTGTTCACCACCACCCTTAATTTGTTTTAATTTCTGAATTTTTTTTACCTCATCAATAAATGGTGCGTAAAGACTTGTTTTCGAATAGACTAATCCATTATCACCAATCCTATTTCTTACTTGTATTTTGGAAACTATTGTTGTTTTGTTTTCCTTACCTTGAGTTGTTGATGGTGTGGTTAATAAAAATGTTGGAGTTGGTCTATAGTAAAATGGATGACAGTCTGCAGGTTCAAAAGCTGGGTCTAAATCTCCAATTCCTCTTTGGTCAATAATATGTAAAATTTCTCTTATGTTTACGTAAATACTTTTAATTTTTTCAGTATTAGTTGTTCCTGAGATTACTTTAGAAATCGTTGGTGTGGTTAATGTGTTATCGGTATTAATCAATTTAACACTTTTTCCATCATTCGCATCGAATATAGTATTTTGACCAAAATTAACTGTACTAAATTTGGAACCATATTCCTCTAATACTTTATAGATAAAAAAATCTAACTTTGTTGGGGACGTAAAACTATCTAAATTAAATTCAACAATGTATTTTAATTTGGATACAACCATTTTTGGTATCTTAACTTTCTCTTCAATTAATTCCATTGTATATGGGAATTTTTTTAATGAGAACCTACCCATTTTTTTTGCAACTTGTGGAAAATCTAAAAGACTTTGCCTAAAGTTACTACTGTTACCGGCATCTTTGTTAATTAATGCTCCACCTCTAATTTGAACACCATTCTCTGTGAATATCACATCAGAACCATAATCACCATTAATACTAATGTCATTTAATTTGGCAAAGGAACCTTCAGTAAGTGGGGGTAATAATTTACCGTCTTTGTTTTTTAAATCTTTTCTATCTGTTACAATAACACCACCATAGGTTGTGTATTTGTTTTGTGATGTAAATGATTCACTACCGTAATCATGTGGTGAACTAAATGGACCCGTAACGTATTCAACATTTTGAGTGTCTTTATCGGTATCATATTTAATTAATTTAATTGACGATTGTATTTTTGGTATAATATTAATATGTGCAGGTAAAAACGGTAAAGCAATAAGTGGGTCATTTTCGTCCCAATCTTCATACTTAAATCCACCTTCAATTTCACTAAGATATAAACCATATGGTCTGTAACGAACTCTACCGATACCCTTTGGGTCGATATTGTTTACACATACCGCAATGTCAATTATTTTCATATTATGTCATTCTATTTCCTACTTCATTATTTACTGTGTTGTAATATTCTTCAACAATTTCCAAATGTCTTGTTAAATCAACAATAAGTGTTTTTGTTTTTTCATATTCATCAGCAAGAACGTTACGACTCTCAATTAAATCTTTATTTGATTTATCTTTAACGTTTTGTACAATTTCTATAATTTTATCTTTATCCATTTTAGAACAATTTACCTACACCGGTTACTAACGGTGAAATTACAGCTGCGGTCGGTCCCGCAGGAATTACTGCTGGTTTTAATGCAATCTTTATAAATGAATTGGCATCCATTTCTTCACTATGACCATCAATGATTCCTTTTATTATTGAATTTAATTTATTCTCAGAACCATATAATGGTCCCATATTAACTCCCATCGCCGTTAATCTTTCATTAGCGTTCATAAACGCTCTATCACTACTATATCCGGGTAATAAATCTGAGAAAACTAATAATAGACCTGGTATCGGGAGTTTAATTGGGGCATTTAATGCCCCTTGTATTGTTTGTAATATTAAATTAAAAATCTGCTCACAACTTTCAAGTTGTTCCGTTAGTATTTTTATTAATAATGCAATTAATGCTAATATAATTCCCTTCCATCTTTTTAATTTATTTTTAAAGATTTTCTTTGCAATTTTTTTAATAAAATCCAATAAATCTTTTTTAATAAATCTCCAAAATTCAGCTAAAAAACGCCAAAATAATGCCTTAACCATATTAACAAATAATTTTGCCAACTTCTTCATAATTTCTTTTGCGGTTAATGCCACATTTTGGAATTGTTTATAAAGAATAACAATTGGTAAGAATATTTTAGGTGACAGTACACTACTAACTAACGCTTTCGGTAGTTGTAAAATAAAAGTGTTTAAAAGAGATAGTTGTAAATTATCAATACCTAATCCACCCTGTTCACTAGCATCCGATGCCGTTTTTGTTAATGTATCGTCAATATTTTGGTCTAAGTTTTTAGAATTTAGTAAAAATACAAAATCCTCCATGTGATTTGAGTTTATTGGAACTTCAAAATTATCACAATCTCTAAATTTTAAAACTCTTCTCTTTCTATTTGCTTCATCATCTAAATCTATACCTTCAACATCATCAAAATCAAAATAGGAAGAAATGTCTTCATCGTCTTCATTGAATTGGTCTGAGGTATCGGATTTAAGTGGATTCTTTTTCGGTGGACTACCACAAAGTGCAAATAATTTTTGTAGTAACCTATCTAAATCATTCATACCCGCATTAAAGGAACTTGGTTCACCACCATCTCCTTGTAATGTCATTAACATTGCTGTTTTAACAACATGTTCAATATCTGGATATTCAATACCATTGTAATAGTTGGTTAAAAAATCACCAACTTGAGTTTGTCCCGTTACTCCTTGTAACCCGGCAATATTGTATTCTTGACTATTTGAGTCCCATTGAACTGAAAATAACGTATTATAGTCTTTTGTTTGGAAATAATATGGATTTGGATTATCAAATGTTTCGTATAATTTTCTATTAAATTTTACATTACCTTGATTTGTTGCTTGATTTTCATACATTATTTGGCCCGACATTGATTCTGGGTCCAATTTTAATACATTCATGAAATCAAATTCTTTAGGTGATAACGATACGGTATTTGATGGGAATACACTATTTCCCCCACATACACCGTCTCCACCAAATAATGTTTGTTTTACAGAATTTAATACAATGTTTTTTGAATCTTGTAGAGTGATATGTACCGACTCTTTGGCGTATTTTTTTAATTTACCTTTAATTAATGGTTTCTTCTTAAGATTAGTATCGTCTTGTTTATCGGTACCTAAAAATCCTTCAGCAGTTTTAATTAACTCCCCAAATACGTCTTTTTTGTTTTTTGTTTTACCTTTAACTTTTGAAGTAATGTCGGTAATACGTTTGTTCATGAAACCACCAATATCGGGAAGGTCTTCTTTGTAGGAATTAAAAATATCATCAAGCATATCGGGGTCATTATTAATCGCTTTAATTGCGTCTAATTTTGCCCTAATCTTTTTTCTTGTTGTGTCTATTTTTGACATTATACTGTGTAGTTACCTGTTTTTGTTTCATTATCTTGGTCATTTACCAATTTCTCAAGTAAGTCTCTATCATCATCAGATAAGGTTAATTTACCAAATCCCTTTTCTCCACTACCACCTGTACTTCCGGATTGTTTTAATAACACTCCCTGTAGTTTTACTAACGATATTTTCTTTTCGGTACAATCATTCAGTATCTTTTGTTGTTCCTTAATGACTGGTCCAATTACACTCATATCTTCAGCGTCTTTCATAAAAGTCAACATTTTCTTTGTAATCAAAGAAGCCGTATTCTTTTGTTCTACGATNTCATTATAGATTTCCTGCATTAAAGCTAACGCGGAATCCATCTCTAATGATATTAAATTTTTTCTAGGTCTCATCTATATAAATAGAGTTTTTATTAATTTATGA
>JGI25908J49247_10000379_pt1 | contig 13305 bp, 16 predicted proteins | sample LauGreSpBDMM15SD_2_FD_49247 | JGI IMG/M metagenome (IMG submission 49247) | reverse complement strand
CTGCTCTACCAATTCTTGGTACTGATTTTAATAAACCAAGTGTGTAGGGGGCATGGGGGTTATAAAAAATATCATCTACACCGCCCTGCTCCACAATTCGGCCGGCATACATAACAGATACTCGATCAGCAACCTGAGCCACAATTCCTAAATCATGGGTGATTAATAAAATTCCCATATTTAATTTCTGCTGTAGATCTTTTAATAGCTGCAAGATCTGTGCCTGCACCGTCACATCTAGCGCTGTGGTTGGCTCATCTGCAATTAAAACTGCTGGGTCATTCATTAATGCCATTGCAATCATAACTCGCTGGCGCATACCTCCAGAGAACTGATGTGGATACTCCTTTGCTCGAACCTTTGGCTCTGAAATACCAACCAAGGAGAGCATCTCTAAAGCTTTATTATTTGCTGCCTCTTTTTGGCCTGGGTGGTGGACTAAATAAGCCTCAGCTAATTGAGATCCTATTTTGTAGTAAGGATGAAGTGATGACATTGGATCTTGAAAGATCATAGAAACAACCCGACCACGGTAACCTCTAATTTTATCAAGTGGTGCTGAGACAATATCTAGTGATTCATCTTTATCTTTAACAATAATTGAACCAGAGATCTGGGTGAGCTTACGGTTATGAAGCCCTAATACTGAAAGTGAGGTTACTGTTTTCCCAGAACCTGACTCACCAACAATTGCCACAGTTTCACCTGGTGCAACCTCTATTGAAACTCCATCAACAGCTTGCACAAGACCATCATCGGTTGGAAAGGTGACTTTAAGATCTTTTATCTCAAGAAGATTTTTCACTTAACCCTGACCCTTGGGTCTAAGTATCCATAGGCGATATCAACTATTAAATTCATAGAAATTACTACTGTCGCAGCCAAAATTGTGGTGGCAACTACCACTGAAAGATCAAACTCATAAACTGACTGCAAGGTCATTCGGCCAAGGCCGGCTAAATTAAATATTGATTCAGTGATAATCGCACCACCAATAAGCCCAGCAATATCTAAGCTAGCGCTAGTGGTAATAGGCGCTAAAGCTGCTCGCATGGTGTGCTTTAGAAGTACAGTTTTTTCACTCAAACCCTTAGCTCGAGCGGTTCTAATGTAATCCTCACCTAAAGTTTCTAAGACAGTTGCTCTGGTAAATCTGGTATAAAAAGCAGCATATAAAATTGCTAAAGTTAACCACGGTAAAATAAAGTATTGAAAATATCGGACTGGATCATCAAATACTGATACATATCCACTAAGACTCAATGGCACAATTTTCCATTTAATAGTTACATAAATTAAAAAGAATAAACCAGTAACAAATGTGGGCAGTGAGGTTCCTAAAAGAACGAAAACTGAACTTAAGGTATCTGGATATCGCCCACGAAATTTAGCTGCAATTAAGCCCAAGCCAACACCGACAACCATCCAAATCACAAATGCACCAATAGCTAAATTAATTGTCACTGGCAGCGCCTCTTTAAGCATATCTGTTACACAGGTGTTCTCATTAAATGAATAACCAAAACTTGGCGCTGGACAGGTGAATTCGGCAGAGCCTGCGCCATATGTGCGGCCTAGAAAAATACCAGAGAGAAATAGCCAGTACTGCTCCCAAAGTGGTTTATCAAAACCTAACTTAACTCGGTTAGCCTCAACAATTGCTGGTGTGCACTTTTGACCACAGGTAAGAGCTGCTGGATCAAAAGGCAGAAGTGAAAATACGCCATAGACCACAATAGATACCAGTAAAATTGTTAATGTAGCAAAGTAAGCCCGACGTAAAATAAATCTTGGCACTTACTGCTCCCTAAAAAATTAATTAATTCAAGCCTACCTTAAGTAAATAGGGCTCGCATCGCTGCAAGCCCTATTTATCTATATTACTAATGGATTATTGATTAATCCATAACTTTCCATAGGCAAGGTTGCCCTGTGGTACCCAGAAGAAGACATTTGAGACAGCAGATCCCCAAATCTCTTGAGCCTTACCAAATAGTGTTGGTAGAACCCAGAAGTTCTTCATCGCTTCCTTGTCTAACTCCTTCCAAAGTGCAGCTTGCTTCTTACGATCAGTTGTCTTCATCGCAAGAGATACCTTGTCCTCAAATGCCTTGTAGGCAGGATCTTTTGAGTTTTGGCTTAGGTTAAATCCACCTGCAGTTGTGAACAACTCTGGAATAACTGTCGAGGCGTTAGCCCAGTCAGCTCCCCAGCCAGAGACAGAAAGATCACTCTGCTTAGTTGCATCCATAACAGTTGGGTAGTAACCACTCTTAATCAAGTTATAACTTATTTTAATTCCAACTCGCTCAAAAGCAGCAATGTTAATTGGAATTGTGTCGTTATCACTTGCAGATGGCCTGGAGTCAATAACGATTCCAGTCTCTGTTGCTTTTTTGTAATCAGCAGGACACTTAGTCTTTGCTGTATCCATCAAAGCTTGAGCCTTTGCAACGTTACCTGATGGCTTGAATCCAGTTGTGGCATCAACAACATCAGATGTGTTCTTGTAATCAGATGGTCCAACTACCTTTGATGATTCAAAGTCGGTAGCTAGCAATGGGCTAATTACACCGGTTGCATATGAACCTGCATAATCTGGTCCACCTGCGTAATCAAGAAGCGCCTTAGCATCACGTGCGTAGTACATAGCCTGACGGATCTCCATACAAGGCATCTTGGCAAGGTTAAATGCCAAGTAGCGAGCATAAGGGTCAGAGTTATTCATACGACGGTTTGCAAACTTTGCATCCTTGAAGAACTTATCGCGGTTAGTTGGAAGTGGTCCACCAAAGTTAACAGCATTTGGAACTGAATCCTCCAGCATAATTTGGTCAATTACTTCCTCATCCAAACCAAACTGAATAATTACCTCATCTGGATATGGTGTGCGAACTGGATCAGATGATTTTTTCCACTTGGCACTGCGGACCAGACGAAGTTGAGTAGCACTATTTTCAACAATCTTGTATGGACCAGTTGATTGTGGGTTTAGATCATACTTATCACCGGTATCTAATTTCTTCTGCACTGGAGAGATAACTCCATAAGTTGCTAGGTAGTTAAAGTCAGCGATTGACTTATTTAACTTGAATGTGATGGTACGACCAACACAGGTAACAGCCTTGTTAAAAGCTGCAACTCCAGCTGGAGTATTCTTGTATGGACCGGTATAGATTGAATTTCCCTTGTCATCCTTAGGAATATCAAGCCATTGTTGTAGATAAGCAGGTCCATCATTTATCACATCAGTTGCAAATACCCGTGAGGCACCGTACTTAACATGATCGCAGGTAATTGCTACGCCATCTTCAAATGTTGATCCTGGGCGCAGGGTGAACTTCCATGTCTTTGCTTCATTGCTTGGTACACCAGTATTGGTAGCAAGATCTGGAACCAGAGTTGTTCCTGCCTCACCTGGGACTGGATTGTAAGCAACTAACGTACGAGTATGGAATGAGTTCATGAAAGCTAGATCTCGGCCAGTATAAATTCTGGATGGATCATAGTGATCAAGACGGGGGGTGTGCTCTAGAAAATAAAGCGTTCCACCAGCCTTTGGTGTTGCTGCATTAGCTGCAGATGTTGCGCCAACAGTAATTACTGTGCTGACGAGTGCACCAACAGATAGCGCAGCTAGCACGCGAGTGCTAATTGCATTTTTTTGCATTAAATCCTCCTAGGGATTATTGGGCGGTAGCCCTGTGGGGGGTATATTGCCAGTTATTACACTTATTAAATAGCCCCCGAGCATCTCTACTCACCCAAGGTGAGACAAATGAGCGGTTAAACCTGTATTTTTATTGATTATAACAAATACGTTAGCGCTCAGAACGTGGATCTAGGGCATCGCGCAGCGCATCACCAACTAAGTTAAATGCCAGCACAACTAGGACTAGTGAGCCGGCCACGATTAAAAAGAAGTTTGGATAAACAGTTACAAACCGTCTTGAGTTATCTAATAATATTCCCCAAGTAGTAGCTGGTGCTTGAATCCCAATTCCTAAAAATGAAAAGACTGCTTCAGCTGCTAAGTAGCCAGGAAGTGANAGAGAGACCACCACAATTACTGGCGCCCAAAGATTTGGCANTAACTCTTTAAAAATAATTCGACGCCTAGATGCTCCCATGGCTTGGGCAGCGGTNACAAAGTCGCGCTCACGCAGTGAGAGAACCTGGGATCTAACTAATCTAGAAAATCCTGGCCAGCCAAAAAATGATAAAAAGAAAATTAAAAATACAATCCGGGCGCTATTGCCCTGAGCAAGACCGATATCTTGAATTCTTGCGACCATTGGATCAGAGAGCGCCACAATCATGAAGAAGGCTGGGAAGGCAAGTAGAAAATCTGTAAATCTACCTAAATAATCATCAATTCGGCCTCGGAAATATCCACCAACGATGCCAACTATTAAACCGATAAATAATGTCATTGATGTAGTAAGTATTGCTACAGTAAATGAGATCCGTGAACCGTAGAGTAAATTAGCTAATAAGTCTCGCCCAATACCTGGAGTAAGGCCAAGTGGATGTTCTAAACTGATGCCACCATTAGGTAAGGTTGGAATACCTGAACTATCTATAAGATCAAGGTTTAGCTCATCTGGATTAATTCCCAATACTTTACAAACCAACGGGGCAAATAAAGAGAGCATCAAAATAATAACTGAGACCCAAGCGGCGACCATACCAACCTTGTTGCGCTTAAAACGCATCCAGGCAATCTGGCGTGGGCTGCGACTAGTTATTTCACCAGCCTTAGTTGCAACTCCCAACTTCTTGGCCAAGGCCATCGCTGTCTCCTCATAATAAAATTTAGATCGTGCTACAGCGGCAAAGATAGCCTACTTAAGCCATTTAATTAAAGACTAAGCCTTGACCCTACGCTCAAATAGTGGAGTTCGCACATATTTTTTTTAGTAGTATTTGAGTATTATCAGCGAGAGCCATCCGGGCAGAATGTGGGTCAAAGATGAAAACTAAATATTTAATTACTGCAATTGCAGTTATTAGTACTCTTATTTTGAGTGGTTGTGGTGGTGGCGATTCAACTAAGTCAACTACCTCCGCTGAAGAGTTAATTGCACCACCGGTTCAAGAGGTGCAGGCAACTGGTGGCTTTAATTCACCAGTAAAAATTCCATCTGGTGTCTCATTTACACTTTCTGCGCCAGCATCATTTAAACCCGGAAAATTTGCAGCTGGTCAACTTCCTGGAAATCGCAATCAACAATTCAAGGTTGATATCACTAATGGCTCAACCGCTGCGGTGGACCTTACNACTTTGATTATTATTGGAACCTCTTCAAATGGCAACTGTGTGGATATTTTTGATGGTGATAACGGCATGGAGGGAGCCCCTCAGGAACTACTGGCGGTGGGCAAATCAATCTCATTTAATTGGGGATTATCTTGCAGTGGAAAAACTGGTGAGGAACTTTCACTAGTGCTTTCAAATGAGGGAGAAGCAATTATTAAGGTTACTGGCAAAGTTGCTTAACTAACTTAAGTTTAGTTAGTTTTTTCTAGCGCCAATTGATNAATATGGCCTTCTCTTTCAAAGTTGGAATCTCATTAAAGGGTCGACTNGGCCGAACCGGTCTTATCTCAACCCCAAATGGTCAAATTAAAACCCCAGCCTTTATTCCAGTTGGAACAAAAGCAACTTTAAAATCGGTTCTTCCAGANTCANTAAAGGATTTAGGTGCTCAAGCTGTTTTGGCAAATGCATACCACCTTTACTTACAACCAGGCTCTGCCTTAGTTGATAAAGCAGGTGGCCTATCTAAGTTTATGAATTGGCAAGGGCCAACCTTTACCGACTCTGGTGGCTTTCAAGTTCTATCCCTTGGAGTTGGCTTTAAAAAAGTTATCGCAATGGATGAGAATACTTTTCAAGCAGATGATGTAATCGCAGATGATAAGGAGCGATTAGCTCATGTTGATGATGATGGCGTGACCTTTAAATCACATCTAGATGGTTCCATGCACCGCTTTACTCCTGAGGTTTCAATGCAGGTGCAGCACCAAATTGGCGCAGATATTATCTTTGCCTTTGATGAGTGCACTACTTTGCATAACACCAGAAGTTATCAAGAAAAAGCATTAGAGCGAACTAGGTTGTGGGCGGGCCGGTGTTTGGTAGAGCATGATCGGTTAACTAAAGANAGATCCGGCAAACCATANCAAGCACTNTTTGGTGTGCTGCAAGGTGCGCAGTATGAAGATTTAAGGAGAAAAGCTGCAAAAGATTTATCCCAGATGAGTATGAATGGAATCTCCTTTGATGGCTTTGGAATTGGTGGGGCCCTTGATAAACAAACTCTTGGTGATATTTTAAAGTGGGTAAATGAGGAGCTGCCGGTTGATAAACCTCGTCACTTCTTAGGAATTGGTGAGCCAGATGATTTATTTGTTGGGGTGGAAAATGGCGCAGATACCTTTGATTGTGTTGCCCCATCTCGGCAAGCAAGAACTAGCTCAGTCTTTACCAAGGATGGTCGAGTAAATATTTCAAATGCACCACATAAGGATGAGTTTTTTCCAATTGAAAAAGATTGCAGCTGCTACACCTGTACTCACTACACCCGGGCATATCTATGTCATCTATTTAGAGCAAAGGAGATGGTGGCAGCTACCTTGGCCACAATTCACAACCAACACTTTATTGTTGGCTTAGTTGATCAGATGCGAGGCAGTATTGAGGATGGCTCATTTTTTGAGTTTAAAGATCGATTTATGAAGCGCTACTACGGTAAGTAATTAGGAGGTAGATTAGGGATATGGATAATGCCCGCAAACCACTTCGAATCGGCATCTTAGGGGCCGCAAGAATTGCCCCTAGTGCAATTATTTTTCCAGCCCATGCAACCGGTCATCAATTAGTTGCTGTTGGTGCTCGAGATAAATCAAGGGCTACTGAGTTTGCAAAGCAGTATCAGATTGAAAAAGCTTATGGCTCATACCAAGAGGTAATAGCTGATCCAAATGTGGATGTTATTTATAACGCCCTCCATAATGGTGCACACGCTCCTTGGAATATAAAAGCGTTAGCTGCCGGTAAACATGTATTAAGTGAGAAGCCATCGTCAAGTAATGCAGCCGAAGCAAAAGAGGTAGCTGCTGCAGTAAGCAAATCTGGCAAGGTATTTATGGAGGGCTTTCACTACTACTACCACCCAGTTTTTCAAAGATTACTTGCAATAGTTAAATCTGGTGAGATAGGTGAGGTAATTAAGGTTGAATCATCTCTTATTATTCCAATGCCAGATAAGTCAGATTTAAGATTGCAATTTGATTTAGCAGGTGGGGCGATGATGGATGTTGGCTGCTACGCACTTCATAGCCAGCGCATGATTAGCCAATTAATTACAGATGGTGAACCAAGTATTGTTAAAACAGAATCAAATGCCCCAGATGGTAAAATTGATACCAAGTTAAATATGCAGCTTAAATATCCAAATGGTGTTTCCGGATTAGCAAAGGGTGATTTTGAATCCCCTGCGATGCAGGCACCACTTACTGTTACCGGAAGTAAGGGCTCGGTGCATCTGCCAAATTTTGTAGTCTCAGGTTGGGATCCAAGAGTGATCGTTGATATTGCTGGCAATAAACGGGTTGAACACCTACCCTCAATTTCCACCTACACCTACCAATTAATGGCATTTGCAGATGCGGTAGATCTTGGCAGAGCTTTTAAAACAGATGCAAAGGATGCGCTAGCGCAGGCAACATTAATTGACAGTGCATACCTGGCTTCTAATTTGCCGCTTAGGCCTTCTTTTAAACTCTAACTACTTAGGTGGTTCAAATATGAGTATGGATTTACCGAAAGTAATTCTCTATTACATCTTCACTCCACTCTCAGATCCTGCTGCAATAAAGATTTGGCAAAAAACCTTATGCCAGAGCTTAAATTTAAAGGGCCGAATCATTATCTCCCCCCATGGCATCAATGGCACATTAGGCGGAAATATGGATGATCTTAAAAAATATGTTAGCCAAACCAGAGGTTATGAAGGCTTTGCCAAGATAAAATTTAAATGGTCTGATGGAACTGGTAATGATTTTCCAAAGTTAAGTGTGAAGGTCTGCCCTGAGTTAGTTGCCTTTGGACACCCTGATGAGATTAAGGTTGACAAGAATGGCGTGGTTGGCGGAGGTAAGCATTTAAGGCCGGCTCAGGTTGATGAGTTGGTGGCAATGCGCGGGGATGATGTCATCTTCTTTGATGGGCGTAATTCATTTGAAGCACAGGTGGGTAGATTTAAAAATGCGGTACTGCCAGATACGGTAACTACAAGGGATTTTGTGGCAGAGATTGAAAGTGGAAAGTATGATCATTTAAAGGATAAACCAATTGTTACCTACTGCACCGGCGGTATTAGATGTGAGGTTTTATCCTCAGTAATGATGAGCCGCGGCTTTAGCGAGGTTTACCAAATTGATGGCGGCATCTTTACCTATGGTAAAGAGATTGGTGATGATGGGCTATGGGAGGGCGCCTTATATACATTTGATAATCGGATGTCGATTGAGTTCAGTGATAAGAGTAAGTCAATTGCAAAGTGTGAGAGGTGCCTAGCTGCAGCTAATCGTTTTTATGATTGTCCAAAGCCGCCCTGTAACTCACTTAATCTACTCTGTGCAAGCTGTGCTGAAAAAATGAATATAGAGATCTGTAAACATCCACAACGCAGGTACTCAAATGCGGAGTTAATCGGCTAACAATTGCCCCGCATGATCCTTTGGATGGTTGGTGTAACCCGTTAGCCACTTTCTAAGATCATAGGCACCAGATTCGGTATGAACACCAGCATTTGAAAGTTGTTCAACACTTAATCTCTTAATAATTTCTAACGATGCTGCTCTAGATGCTTTAAATAAGGCAATTGAGCCTTCGATTGGTAACTCTTTATAACCTAAGGTCAAACTTTGTGCCCACTTATTTTCATCATAACCTTGAATCATAGTTCCAGGCTCTGCAATTAATCTTTTAAGCCTGGCACAAGATTGAGATTCACTATCTGCTAGGTGGTGAATTACCTGCCGAGCATTCCACCCATCACTTTTAGGCTTATCTAAATCAGCCAGATTTAACTTATCAACCGCTGCTAAAAAGTAATTAGTTGCCGCCTCATAATCATTTGCATATTGGGTGATCTCAGGATTACTCATGGAGTAATTCTACTAACGCCTGAAGAAATTGCGTATACCCAGCCATAGCCGCTTACTTAACTTGCTGGTTTGTTTAACTGGTGAGAGCGCAATTACCTGCACACTACTTGGCTCCCCCGGTGTTTTAACCATACGTAGTGCTGGTGAGCTCTCATCTAATGAGTTAGCAATAATCTTCATTTGCCCAACTAGTGAGATACACCTGACAAATTGGCTGCGGGGTAGTTGTTCAGCTAATGATATTAACTCCTCAGTTAAGTTATCAGCGGCCAAGCGCAGATCTCGCGCAATATTATCAATCTCTTTAACGCTATGGTCGGCCTCAATTAACTCAATCTTGGCAGTAATGGCATAGCTTGTGGCAGAGAGTGCGTATGCAATCTGGCGACTTACAATATCTTTTTTGCCATCATCAGAGGTTGAATCAAATAAAGTTCTAGCCATTGTTCTAACCTGCACCACCATATGTTCCACCGCTACACCCTGCACATAAAGGGCATCTGCTTCATCATTTTCAGTAAGTGGTGACCACCTGGCAAATTGTTTTGCCTCAAGTGCCTGCGAACGAAGTGTTGGGATCTCCTCCACTAATAATCTTGCTTTTGCTAACCAATTACCTGCCTGCTTCTGAGTAAAGCCAGCAGCAACACCCTCTGCCATATCACTTATTAACTCCGCACTGCGCTTACCAATTCTGGCAATCTGATTAACGGTTCGCCCAGCAGGTGTGTTGGAGTGGGAAAAGTAGGAGAAAACTATGGCAACAGCTGCGCCAATTAATGTTGAGAGTAATCGGTGCTGCGCAGTTGAGCCAGAAATTCCTGGACCAATAACAATTAGCGCAGTTACCGGCACATTTACCGATGCCACCTCACCTAGCCGAAGTCCGCGAGCAATGATTGAACAAAAAAGNACAGTTGTGCCGATTGCTATTACACCAAAGTTAAAGAAGTAAACAGTTAATAATGCAATACCTGCGCCAACAGCTGTTCCAACAATCTGGCCTAAACCCTCGCGAACAGATTTATAGAGTGAGATTCGAATACTTAAGGCACAAACAATGGCGGCAACTAGCCCGCCACCAAAGACTAAATTATCGCCAATAATCCAAGCGGTAGCTGATGCAACAGCTGCAACAATGATCTGCCTAACCCAGGTTCGCCGATTGGTAAATAACCTAATAAACCAGTTAAAAAAGCGCTTCATGGGCGAAACTTAATTTTTTTAGCATTCATCAATACTTTAAGCCGGGCAATCGCACTCTTGCCCATACCATGTAATTGCTCCAAATCACTTTGTGAAATCTTTCGCAAATCTGAGACCTTATATAATCTTGCATCTACTAATGCTCGCCTAGCNGGAGCTGCAATGCCATACTCGCGCCACTCTTGATCTAATCTCTCATATCTATCTAACTCAGCCTGNGAGATATCAGATACTTGATTTGGCTGATTAGCATTCTTCATACGCCAATCCTACAACTTTACCTACGTTTCTTTTTGATCATTATCTGCACCATTCGCTGCGTCATCAATTTACGCACCAATGTCTTAGGAAGTGGTGCATCAAAGTGAAGAGCTGATTTAGTTTGCTTGAATTTAACTAAATCACTCTTAAGCGCGGCTAAGACTGATCCACTAAATGGNTAGTAAGANCAACCATTTTTTCTAGCAGCAATGCCACAAACCACATCNCCATCTAAAATAAAAGCGGGTAATCCATAAGAGATGCCTTGCTTTAAAGATGGCTCAATCTCTAAAATCATCTTACGGGTGGTTTTTAGAAGAGTTTTTTCCGGCTCTACTTGAAGTGCGATGTACTGATCTATCTCTCGCTTACTCAATTATTGAATCCAGAAAAATTATTTCACTTACCAATTACTTTATCTATACTACTTGCAGAATCAACATGCTCCTGAAATGGCTCTGGCCCTAAAAACTCCATCATATCTTCATCAGTTGTATTTGGATCATCAAACCATAACTCAAGGGGGTCTCCTGGCTTATCACCATGCTGTTTATAAAATTCTTTATACCTCATTAGATAATTATCTCCCAACTAACTTTGAATTGCTAGTACGAAAAGCAGTTCGTAGACTCCAAATTGAGTATTCTGGATTAACTGGGTCAAGGAGTAAAACTACTCTTGGTAGTGCCAAACGAAAATCAGTGGCAATTACTCTGTATCCATGTTTGAGGTCTCTATCTTCCTTAGATTTAATACCATTTATGGCAACAAATGTAGAGTAAATATCTGCCGGATCTAGATTNTGAGCCCGCTTAATCTTGTAGGAGACTGAAGGTGAAATTATAAGCTCAGATATCCAAATACTATGCCATTTTCCCACTGGCAAATAATCATTTAGATTGAACTAAACTTTCTTAACTTTTAAAAACTGTGGAAAATTAATTACTCTTAGTTATCTCATAATACATAGCCAGGTACATCAGGCCAGGAATTGATCTAGATGGCAGTGGCTTATCTGCCTGNGTAAATCCTAACTTTTTATATGCNGCTATTGCCCTTAAATTCTCTGGCCAAACACCTAAACCAATNTTTTNCCAATTATTTTCTGTGCAAAGCTGCACAAGCCAATTAAGCATTAGCTTAGGAATACCACTGCCTCGAAACTCATCCCTTATCCACCAACTAGATAGCCAGCAATCACTATTGCGATCCTTCTCTGATCTATCTACCGCAAGTAATCCAATATCAACACCATCTGCAACGACAAAACACCAAGCGGTATTTTTTAAGCGATCACTCCACTCTGAAATTGGCTTGTTAACCTCATCATCATATTTAGCGCCAAAGGCGGCTGGAGTATCTTTAAGGGCAGCAAGCCGAAGAGCGCGCAAACGATCGACATCATTTACAGTTGCAGTAACAATTTCAATCGACATCTAAATACTTTAGCGATTGAGCAATCTATTTAATAATCCACTCTTCTTTGGTTCATCCTTATGTCCTTGGCAACGATTTGCCATAGCAATCCCCGCAAGTGCCTCCTCTATATGCTCACCGCACCCAGCCCAGGTTGGCTTACTACACTTTCTACAAATTACCTTCTCACACATTATTTATTCCTTTACTTTGAATTACTACGGTTAGTAATTATTAATAACAAACTTCCAACTACCCCAGAGATTACCGCAGAAATTAACAAACCTGCCTTAGCTTGATTAAGTAGTGAATCAGTCGCATAACTTAAGTTTGCAATCATGATGGAGACAGCAAGACCCATGCCAGCAAAGGCAGAGCCAGCAAGAAGTTCACTCTTTTTAAGATTAAGTGATTGCTTAAACAATCTCACGCCAAGGAGGGCAAAAAGAGTTATCCCAATTACTTTTCCAAGTAATCTTGCCGTAATAATTGAGTTACCTAGAGAGGAGGAGAGCTCTAGGCCATCGGTAATTGTTGGATAGATATTTGCCACCACATATACGGGAAGAATAATAAAGTTAACTAAATTAATAAATATCTTCTCAAGTGGCACTTTGCCAATCACAGCGCCCAGTAATACTGCGCCAATACTTGCTAAAACTTCAGTAAGTTTTAGCGCACCTGAGTACTTACCAGCTAACACCAAAATTGATAAAAGATCATCAGCAACTGCAAGTGCTAGCAGAAAGCTCTTTAACTCAACACTTACCCGCTTACCAAGCGCTAGTAATACCAACATAACTAAGGCGATATCAGTTGGCATAACAAGTGGCCAACCATTTGAGATTAGCGGATCTGAGTTAAGGGATAGGAAAATGAGTGCCGGAAATACCATCCCACCTATGGCTGCAAAGCTAGGAAGTAAAATCTGTTTGATATGTGCTGTTTCATTACGAAGTTGCATGCCAATTAAAAAGAAGAAGGGCGCTAATACCTCACTATGAGCAAAGGTAGCTAGGTTCATTAGAGTAGTTAAGCAGAAATCATAAGATTCGCGCTGTATGATTTGAATATGTCAATAACAATTCGCCCAATCACAGTAGGTGATAAGGCTAGATGGCTTGAGCTTTTTAAAGAGTACATAATTTTTTATAAATCAAAGTTACCTGATGAGCAGTTTGAATTAACCTGGCAGAGAATTAACTCAGATTTTAATATTAATGCTTTATTAGCAGAGTTAGATGG
>JGI25908J49247_10000372_pt1 | contig 13424 bp, 10 predicted proteins | sample LauGreSpBDMM15SD_2_FD_49247 | JGI IMG/M metagenome (IMG submission 49247) | reverse complement strand
GAGTACTTTGATTGTAAAAATCAATCTACGGTTACTACCTCCGGTGAGAAGATTTATGGCCAGGGGAGTAATGGCATTAATTGGCACCTGCCAATAAGTATTGGTGACATAAAAGCTGAGTTAATTTATCGATTAGATCGACAATCAGCTGCTGCTGCGATCGCACTCTACTTTCCAGGTGGGCAAGAGGTATTAATTCGCGATATTAATTTGGTATTTCAAATTAAGTTACCAGCAGATACTTGGTACATTAATATTCCAGGAAATGGCTTGCGTAAAGATGTACCGATCTCAATTCTTAACACCGAAGTTGGTATTTCACCAGTTGGCGGACTGCGCGGATCTAGCTCAGTTGTTCACTTAGGATCAAAAAATAATGGCCAACTTGTGATCTGGCCAAATAATCGAGTTGAGATCGCCCAATTAACCTTAAAAAATAATGGCGATAACCAAGTCCAATTAAGGATTGATACCAACTTTGGCTCTGATCTATCAAAGGTGGCAGGTGTTGAACTTGAGATCTGCAAGATTGATCTGTCAGTGCCTAAATATGAGGAGTTTGCGCCGGTCTTTCAAGATTGGCTACGGCGTGATGGATATGTCTCACCAAATAATCCACCAAAGTGGATTGACGGAGCGATGATCTATGAAGCACAGATTGGCTTTTCAGTATTTAATGAGGTCAATCATTACTCGCCATATCCAAAGGTGCGAGATTTAATTAATGATTTAGATCAGATTGCCGAGTATGGCTTTACCTGTATTCAATTAATGCCAAAGCAGCCTTATCCAAGTTATAACATCCATGATTTTTGGGATATTGATACCTCATACGGCAATAAGAATGAGATTAAAGAGTTGGTGCAAAAGGCGCACAAACTTGGGATTAAGGTAATTCTAGATATCTTGTTGCACGGCGTATTAGATAAAGAGAGCATTAAAATCGCAGCTGATGGGGTTAGAAGTGGACCATTTGCGGAGTTAGTTTCATCAGAAACGGGTGATAGTTTTAATTCTGATGTTAAGGATTGGCACAATTATTTAATTGCTTGGTCCAGACACATCTTAGATTTTGAAAAGTATTGGTATGAGGCAAGCCCTGCAGTTTCACCATTAATTGCCGAGCACCCGGATTGGTTTTACACCGATTCAAATGGGCAGGTCCAAGGTGTTTACACCAAAGCCTTTGATGCTAGAAACTCTGAGTGGCAGGATTACTTTATCTCTGCCTGTGAGTTTTTAATGAGTGAGTTAAATATTGATGGTTTTAGATTTGATGCCCCTTCTTATAATGATTTTCCAAATTGGGCCAATTGGGCAAGAGGCAGAGCAGGAGCATCAGCCCTTGGGTGCTTAGGTCTATTTGATCGACTGCGTCCGATAATGAAAAAGATTAACCCACAATCTTTGTTGTATACCGAGCCATCTGGACATGTATTTAGACAGGCAATGGATTTAAATTACAACTACGACGAGCAGTGGCTAGTCACCTCATTAGCCGATAAAAAAGCGCAAAGTGCTTGGGGAATAAGGTGTGCTAAAGATTTAGCAAGCTGGGTGGCAGAGCGAGATAGATTCTTACCCAATGGTTCATTAACCGCCCACCATATTGATTCCCATGACACATTCTGGTGGCCAAGTTGGGGAAAGAAATGGCGAAGAGAACAATTTGATATTACTAAGGTCAAGCTTTTGACCTTAATCTTTGGCTCACTGCCTGGTCCGTTTATGATGTTTTCTGGGGGCGAGATTGGAATTGAACAACTTCTGCCAAAGCTTGCTGCTGTGAAGGGATCAAAGATTTGGCTAACGGGTGAGATTAATTGGTGGACCAAAACAACTGACCCAGATGGTTTATTTGCGATCTCACGATCACTTGATAAACAGGTAAGTGCCAGCCTGGTTAACTTCACCGATAAAGAGCTGGTGGTCAAAAATGATGCAAATTACCAACTTAAATCTGTATTACTGCAAATTGGGGAGTCAATTGTGGTTGACTCATCCCAGATAAAACTGCCACCATTTACCGGAGCAGTTGTGGAGTTTGAAATTGGCTAATATGAAAACAGTAGTTATCACCGGAGCAGCCGGTGGCATGGGGAGCGCCACTGCAACTTTGTTTAAATCAAAGGGTTATCAGGTATTGGGAACTGATCGCGGGGAGATTGCAGGAGTTGATTTTCAAGTGGTTGGTGATGTTGCCGATGAGGTGACCTGGCAAAAAATATCTGCTGTAATTGATAAGAACAAATTAGAGGTTTCTAGCTTAATTAATATTGCTGGTCGTAATTACTTTGATCTAGTTGATGATGCTAAAAAGAGTGAATGGCTTAATATGTTTGAGGTTAATGTGGTGGCGATGGTGCTTGGTATAAAACATCTAGTGCCTTATCTTCGCAAAGTGCAGGGCGCCAGCATTGTAAATATGAGTTCAATCTCGGCCCAGATTGGCACCTCAGGATATGCCGCATATGTGGCAACTAAAGGCGCGGTTGACTCATTGACTAAGGCTTTAGCCCTGGAGTTAGCACCTGCGATTCGCATTAATGCAGTTGCACCAGGTTGGATTGAAACTCCATTTACCGTTGCAGGTCTCAATCTAACTCCAGATCCAGTTGCTCACCGAAAAAAAGCAGAGCAGATGCATGCACTTAATCGTGTAGGAACACCGCAAGAGATTGCAAAGGTTATTTACTTTCTAGCAAGTGAGGAATCATCATTTATGACAGGCTCCATCGTTACCGCCGATGGTGGTTATTTAATAAAAAATTAAACCTGTAAAAGTGGCGCAGTAGCTACCCTACGCAAGAAAGCATCAACCAATTCAGCTGCCCGCTTATTTGAACCAATCTCTTGCTCTAAGGTTTCTTTGCGAAGTAGATCAAGATCAACACCTTCACCAGTAATCTCAACACAACCACTTTCACGGCTTAGCCAGGCTTCTAAAACCTCTGGATCAACCTCTGGGTGAAATTGCAGGGCAAGTGTTCGACCCATTACAAATGCTTGGTTAGCAGTATCTGTTTTTGCAATCTCAGTAGCACCCTTTGGAGTCATCCATCTATCCCAGTGATAGGCAAACCAGGGACCAGTTGGAATTAAGGTTTTATCATCTGATTCAATCTCAATCCAACCAACCTCAGCCTTTGGCGCTCTAGCAACTGAGCCACCTAATGCTCTGGCCATTAATTGACCACCAAAACAAATACCAAGAATTGGAATGCCATCATTGTGTGCTTGTTTTAATTTTTCAAGCTCGGGCAGTAACCAATTACCAATTCGATCATCCTCATAGGCTCCATAGGGAGCACCCATCGGAACTAGTAAGTCATACTCATTAAAGTTTGGAAAGGTGGTGGTGATATTTGGAGAGTCGTAATTACTCTCTGGCACAATCAAAAACCNTTCAATCTCATANCCATGTTTTTCAAGTGATCGCCAGATTGGCCCACCGAGTGAGATGTGATCATGTTCAATGAATAAGGCGCGCATTGGNCTACCTTACGCNAAAAATTTAGGTACTCTGATTAAAAGAATTTGTTAAACTGATCTCAAAACTGCAGTGACCTTACCTAGAATTACCGCATCATCTGCTGGTATNGGTAGGTAATCATCATTTTCAGGCAATAGCCAGAAGTGGCCATCTTTTTTNGACCAAGTCTTTACAGTTGCNTCACCATCAATCATGGCGGCAACAACCTCACCCTTCTCAGCTGATTTNTGGGCACGAATAACCACATAATCACCATCNCAGATNGCAACATCAATCATGGAGTCACCTTTTATCTGCAACATAAATAGCTCACCNTTACCAACAATTGATTCTGGAAGTGGCATTACCTCTTCAACTATTTGCTCTGCCAAAATTGGATTACCTGCAGCGATCTTTCCTACCAATGGAATTAATCTAGTTTTATCTTGCGGGGCAGCATGTCCATCCTCACCTGGCAGGGTGATCTCAATGGCTCGGCCTCTGGCAGCATCTCGTCTGATCCAGCCTTTTTCTTCAAGAATTTGCAGTTGATAGGTGACGGATGCGGTGGAGGCAAGACCTGCGGCCTGGCCAATCTCACGCATAGAGGGTGGATACCCCTGGTTCTCAACTGCACGCTTAATAACTGAGAGGATCTTTATCTGCCTTGGGGTGAGCCCATTGTCATCAGCTGGGCCATCAGGCAGCTCTGAGACTCCCTTTTTGCTTGGGTTTTTAGCCATATCAGAAGGGTAGCAGGGGAGGGTGAAAAAATCAAACATTTGTTCGATTTAAACTGGACAATGTCAGTGGCCTAGTGTTTAATACTCTATAGAACAGGTGTTCGAATCCCCTCGAACCCAGTTATCTTAGGAGTAAATCATGAAGGCAAGACAGGCTAAGCGATTAGCAAGAACAGTTTTATCAGTATCGTTATCGGTAGTAATTGCCGCTGGTTTTTCATCCATCTCATCAGCTAGGGATAATTCAACCGCTGCTGCAGTAGATGTTAAAAGCAAGTATCTGCAGGTAGTTGTTATGCCAGGTGAGTCCCTGTGGTCGATTGCTGCGATGGTGGCCGAGAAGGGCCAGATCGCATCTGTGGTGGCCGACATTGTGGAGGTCAATCAGTTAAAGAGTGCTGATGTGGCTGCTGGCAGTAAGTTGCTAGTTCCTCAAGAGTAAGGCTGATCACAAACTCTAACCTCGTTTGCCACTTGTTCACCAACTAACTTACTAAAGTTTTAGCGTAATTATTTTATTAGTCATATTGACTGACTTAGATTCACATCTCACTATGGAAAGGTAGAGATGCGCAAAATATCTAGTTTATCAATCACACTTGTTTTAGTAACCACGCAGTTACTAACAATTAATCTAGTTTCACCAGCAAATGCTGCTGAGCCAAAGACACCAGTAACCCTAACTTTAATGCACAACAATGATGGTGAATCCTCATTGGGAGCAGATGCAATATATAAAACCAAATCCGGTGATTTAAAGGTCGGCAGTACCTCAGCTTTTGCCACAGTCTTTGATCGTGAGATCGCAGATGCTAGGCAAATGGGAAATGCAGTTTTATCTGTCTATGCAGGTGACTCATTTTTACCAAGTAAAAATATGATTTGTAGTGAGCCAGGTGATCCCAAGTCACAAAAGCCGGTATTAGATGCGGCAGCTCAGGCGCAGATGCCATACGATGTTCATATTCTGGGCAACCATGAGTTTGATTATGGCACCGGATTTTTATCTCGATATATCAAAGCATTTGGTGCAAATGGCAAGCCTAAGCACCCATTTATCTCAGGCAATTTAGATTTTAGTAAAAACTCTGATCTTAAATCAATGGTTGGTAAAAACACTCTAAGCAGTGGGGCAATTGCCAATGGCAAGGTTTTAGGAAGAAGTTATGTTCACACCGATCCAGTTACTAAACATAGATTTGGTGTGGTCTCAGCTGTCACTTGGGGACTTAGAACTATCTCTAGCCCAGGTTCAGTTAAATTAACCACAAATGATTTGCAATCAACTGCCAAAGCGGTGCAGGCACAGATTGATACCCTGCAACGAATGGGTATTAATAAGATCATCTTGGTAAGCCATCTACAAGCGGCCAGCAATGATAAAGAGCTAGTTGCGCTGTTAAAAGGTGTTGATATCGCAGTTGCTGGTGGTGGCGATGAGCTGCTACAAAACTCAGCAATTGAAGATGCGGTTGAGTTAATTCCAGGTGAGTCTACCCCGGTTGGTGAATACCCAACCATGCTGGCAGATAAAACTGGCAATGAGGTACCACTTGTTACTACTAGTGGAAATTACAAATACCTAGGTCGAGCAGATTTATTCTTTGATGAAAAAGGTAATTTAGATGCAGTAAATCCACTTACCTCATATCCGCGCAGAGTAGTTCCAGTCAGCACAGTTTCAACCGCTGCTGGTATAACTGATGCGGTTACACCAAAGGAGAGCATTGTAAAATCAGTTGATACCCCATTAACTGCATGCTTAGCAGGATTTACCGCACCAATTGCAGCTAGCAATACAGTCTTTAATACCGATCGTGGCAGCGCCACTGTCTTAGGTGTTAGAACTGCGGAAACAAATGGCGGTAACTTAGTTGCTGATGCATTTGTTTATAGCTACAACCAACGTTATGAAAAAGCAGGCCTACCAAAACCTTCAACTGCTACACCATTAGTGGGAGTTCAAAACGGTGGCGGAATTAGACAAAACCCAGCGATCGTACTTCCTGTTACCGGCAAGGTTGGTGAGATTACCCGCGGTAATACATTTGATCTTCTGCCATTTGGAAACACCTTGGTAGCAGTTACTAATGTCAGCCCTAAGGAGTTGAAGGAGATCTTTGAAAGATCTTGTTCAATCTCAACTTCAGGTGGCGGTCAATTCCTGCAGATATCTGGCATGAAGGTAGTTTGCCTAAGAAATGGTACGGCTCAGGTGGTATCAACTCCTGCCTCTGGCGCCACTGTTGGCAGCATTACCACCGAAGGTACAAGAGTTAAATCCATAACACTCACCGATGGCCGCGCCATCGTAAGTAATGGCGCCTTAGTAGCAGGTGCTCCTTCGGTAACTATGGTCACCAATAACTTCACTGCAGATGGTGGCGATAATTATCCAGCGCTAGCTGCCTTGAAGAAATCAGCATTTGGTATTGATTACGAGGTCTCACTTTATGAGTACCTACGTACCTTCCCAGCAGGAGCTGCTGGCTTGGCAACAATTCCAGATACTGATGCTAGGTATAAAGCATTAACAGGTGAGGGCAGATTTACCTGGGAATAATGTAGAGCTTTACTAACGACGCCCCGAGTTGAGCGCTAGCACCCTTCCAGCTAGCGCTCTACTTTTTTTCCACAACCGATCTAAGCCAAGGCTCTAGCTTCTCAAATTTAAAGCCATTGATAATCTCTAAAGTTGTTCACTTAGCTAAATTTGAATATAGCTTCTCATACTCTTGCAGACTTTTGCGGAAAGCGTTTAGAACTTCAGTGCTTGGCTTCTCACTCTGGGCTCGCTCCAAATAATCAGTTAGCGCCTGCTCAATTATTGATTGCAATTGCCGTCCTTCAGACTTAGCTAGTTTTTTGGCGCTATTTAAAACCTTTGGATCTAATTGGGATGAGAACTTAATCTTCTCACTAGCCATAGCTGCCTCATTTCAAGAAATTTCTTGATAAATCTTGATGCAAGATTACCATAGTTAATCTTGAGCTAGGGGGGCAGATGGTCATTTACATTGAGAATTCACCCAACACGCCGATTCAGGTGCTTTTAAACCCTCAACAAGGGCTCTATGGTTCACCCAACATATAGGGGCGATTACGCTTATGGCTTCCATAAGTAGTGGTTTTCCGCTAATGTGCTCTTCCCCCGCTTAGCTGAAAAAAAGAAGGAGAGGCCCCAAGGTGATCTGCCCATTTTGCCGGTTTGAGGATTCAAGAGTTATTGATTCTCGTCCAACCGATGAAGGAAATCAGATTCGCAGAAGGCGCGAGTGCGCAAGCTGTGGCAAACGGTTTAACACCGCAGAGAGCTCCATTCTTATAATCATCAAACGATCAGGTGCTACTGAGCCCTTCTCACGTGAGAAGGTCATCAATGGTGTGCGCAAGGCATGCCAGGGCCGACCAGTCAATGATGATGATCTAGCACTGCTTGCCCAAAGAGTGGAGGAGTCCCTTCGCTTAAATGGTGTGGCAGAGGTTGAGGCCCAAGAGGTTGGGATGGCAGTACTTGCGCCACTCCGAGAACTCGATGAGGTCGCCTACCTACGATATGCCTCGGTATACCGTAGTTTTTCCTCCCTAGAAGATTTTGAAGGTGAGATCGCACTTCTCCGTGCCGAACCTTCCAGAAATTCAAAAGCATTAAAAACATTTCGAACACAAGAATTAATTAAGTAGCCCCTTAAGTAGATAAGAAGTAGAGATAAGTAGTCGGTGAAGGTTAAGTAGAAAAAAGTTTTAAAGAAGTGAGTGCAAGAAAAAGAATTTAACAACTAGTTAAGGGGATCAGTAAATGTCTATCGTAAATAAGCCAGCAGCGGTAAAGAGTGGAACTGCAAAAGCTCTTACCATCGAGCGGATCTACACCACCGCAGGTGTGCACCCATATGACACCGTCAAGTGGGAGAGGCGCGATGTAGTTCAGACCAACTGGAAATCCGGTGAGGTTATCTTTGAACAAAAAGGTGTTGAGTATCCAGATTTCTGGTCGGTAAATGCCTCCACCATTGTTACTACTAAATACTTCCGCGGAGCTGTTGGAGCTGAAAATCGTGAGTGGTCACTTAAGCAGGTAATTGATCGTGTGGTTTTAACATACACAAAAGCTGGAAAAGATAATAATTACTTTGCCACCCCAGCAGATGCTGAAGTTTTTGAACATGAATTAACCCATATGTTGATGCACCAAATATTTTCATACAACTCACCAGTTTGGTTTAACGTTGGAACTGCCGCCCCACAACAGGTCTCAGCTTGTTTTATTCTCTCTGTTGATGACACGATGGAATCAATTCTTAATTGGTATAAAGAAGAGGGCTTTATCTTCAAAGGTGGATCAGGTGCAGGCCTTAATCTTTCAAGAATTCGCTCATCTAAAGAGCTTTTAAAATCAGGTGGTACCGCCTCAGGTCCAGTCTCATTTATGCGGGGTGCTGATTCGTCCGCTGGCACAATCAAATCAGGAGGTGCTACACGTAGAGCTGCCAAGATGGTGGTGCTAGATGTTGATCATCCAGATATCGAAGAGTTTATTGAGACCAAGGTTCGCGAAGAGGACAAGATTCGCGCCCTACGNGATGCNGGCTTTGATATGGANTTGGGTGGCAAAGATATTGTTTCAGTGCAATATCAAAATGCTAATAACTCAGTACGAGTATCGGATGCCTTTATGCGCGCCTATGAAAATGGTGAGTCATTTGGTTTAACTGCCAGATCAACTGGTGAGGTTTTAGAAACTGTTGATGCAAAGAAATTATTTAGAAAGATGGCAGAAGCAGCTTGGGCATGTGCTGATCCTGGCATTCAATACGANGACACCATCAATGAGTGGCACACAAACCCAGAGACTGGCCGGATCAATGCATCCAATCCATGCTCTGAGTACATGTCATTGGATAACTCATCATGTAACTTGGCCTCAATTAACCTATTAAAGTTTTTAAAGCCAGATGGTTCATTTGATGTTAAAACCTTTGTGAAGGTAACTGAGTTGGTTATTACCTCAATGGATATCTCAATCTGTTTTGCTGATTTCCCAACGCCAGCAATTGGTCAGACCACCAGAGATTTCCGCCAATTAGGAATTGGTTATGCAAATCTTGGCGCACTTCTGATGGCATTAGGTCTTGCCTATGATTCAGAGGGTGGACGGGCATTAGCAGGGGCGATCACCTCAGTATTAACTGGTGTTTCATATCGCAGAGGCGCTGAGCTAGCTGGAATCGTTGGTGCTTACAACGGATATGCCAGGAATGCAGCAGCCCACACCAAGGTAATGCGCAAACACCAAAATGCCACTGATTCTGCAAAATCTGTCTCAACCTTAGATAAAGATGTTTGGGCTGAGGCGATTAAGCAATGGGCAACTGGTAACGCATTAGGTGAGAAAAATGGCTGGCGAAATGCGCAAGCATCAGTATTAGCGCCAACTGGAACTATTGGCCTGATGATGGATTGTGATACCACCGGTATTGAGCCAGATCTTGCTTTAGTTAAGTTTAAGAAGATGGTGGGAGGCGGTTCAATGCAGATTGTGAACCAGACTGTGCCACTAGCACTTAAAAAACTTGGCTACACCGATGAGACAATTGAAGCAATTGTTGAGTACATATCTGAGAATGGAAATATTGTTGATGCCCCAGGCTTAAAGCTTGAGCATTACACCGTATTTGATTGCGCAATGGGCGCTCGCTCAATTAGTGCGATGGGCCATGTTCACATGATGGCAGCATGCCAACCATTTTTATCTGGTGCGATCTCAAAGACAGTTAATCTGCCAGCGGACGCCACAGTGGAGGAGATCGAGGAGGTCTACTACCAAGGTTGGAAGTTAGGTGTTAAAGCTTTGGCTGTCTATCGTGATAATTGCAAGGTTGGACAACCACTATCTGATTCAAAGGGTAAGAAGGATGAGGTTGTAGTAGCCGATGCACACACTGCAACTCGCAAGCGACTTCCAAAATCTCGCCCGGCGCAAACCACATCATTCTCCGTAGGCGGGGCCGAAGGTTATATGACCTCTGGTGCGTACGCAGATGGCGCACTGGCTGAAGTATTCCTAAAACTTGGCAAGCAAGGATCAACTCTTGCCGGTGTAATGGATGCCTTCTCAATTGCAGTATCAATTGGATTGCAATACGGCGTACCACTAGAGACCTTTGTCGAGAAGTTTGCTAACCAAAGATTTGAACCAGCTGGTATGACAGATGATGCTGATATCAGAATGGCGCAATCGGTAATGGATTACATCTTCCGCCGGCTAGCACTTGATTACCTACCATTTGAATCACGATCATCCCTTGGTGTTTATTCAGCTGCAGAGCGCGCTCGCGCCCTTGAAAGTGGTGAGTACACAGCTGATGAAAAAGGTGCGGTAAGTACGCCAGTAAAAAAAACTCAAGAAATAAAGATTGAGAAAGCACCAGTTGATAACTCAACTGTTGGCTCATCAATGGAGCTTTTTGAGAAGATGGCTGGGGTTAAATCTGATGCACCACTTTGTATGACATGTGGTGTGAAGATGAGAATGGCTGGATCATGCTTTGTCTGTGAAGGTTGCGGAAACACCTCAGGTTGTTCCTGATCTAAGTAAATTAAACTCTGAGGGCTCGCAGGTAATACTGCGGGCCCTTTGTCTTTATCAAATAATCTGCCCTAGTGAGTGAGTATTCCAAAAAGGTTAGATCAGCCCTGGATGCTGCTGTTACTGCAATTGGTGGCTCACCCCGTGATGGCCAGATCGAAATGGCAGAGGCGGTAGCAAACGCACTCTCAGATCGGCATCATCTNTTGGTGCAAGCAGGAACTGGCACCGGAAAATCACTTGCTTATTTAGTGCCNGCCTTAGTCCACGGCAAAAAAGTATTGGTAGCAACTGCCACCTTGGCATTGCAGCGGCAATTAGTCGAGCGAGATCTGCCAAAGATAAAAGCAGCACTTGATAAAGAGTTAAACCGGGACATTTCCTTTGCGATCTATAAAGGAGTTGGCAATTACATNTGCCTGCAAAAAATGAACAACGCGCCAAATGATCCAGAGGCGCAAGCNGTTTTTGANGTTTCAACTCTTGAAGCAGATGCAAAAAGATTAAGAGCNTGGGCGCAATCACCAGCNGCAACTGGCGATAGAGATGATGCCCCAGATGTTGANNGGCGNGTATGGGCTGCTAACTCAGTNTCAGGACGTGAGTGCATTGGGGCAGATGANTGTCCATCTGGATCTAAATGTTTTGCAGCATTGGCAAAAGCAAAGGCGCAAACAGCAGATATTGTGGTAACAAATCACACATTGCTAGCAATTGAGATTGTNGATTCACATCCAATCTTGCCGGAGCGAGATGCAATTGTTTTAGATGAGGCNCATGAGTTTATGGATCGCACNACGCAGGCGGTGACGGAGGAGATAACTGCAGCCAGAGTCTCCAGGGCTGCCAATATGGCAAGAAAACATATGCCAGGAAAGGCAGCAGATGGCCTTTTTAAAGCAAGTGAGAAGTTTGCTAAAGCAATTGGTGATTACGCAGATGATTTAAAAGCTGATCCAACAAAGGCTGGCAGGTTAGATAAGTTACCAGCTGCCTTAGAGGCACCACTTAGGGCGGTCAAAGAGGGAGTAGTTGCAGTTACTGCATTAATCGCAGCAGATGCTGAGATTATTGATCCAAACTCAATGGCAGAGCGAGCTCGGGTAAAGGGTGCGCTAAATGAGATAAGCCAAACCGCCACAAAGTTATTAAAACCAGGACACACCCATGTGCTCTGGTTTGAACCAACTTATTCAACCTTATATCTAGCACCACTTGCAGTATCTGATGTGTTGCGGGGAAATTTATTAACAAAAACTCCGGTAATTGCAACTAGTGCCACCTTAACTGTTGGCAAATCATTTGATGCGATTGCAAAAAATATTGGCTTTGTAATTGGTGGTAAAAATGAGGATGAGATTGAAGATGGGGATGAAAAGAATGAGCAAAAAGATGGCATGGATCCGGCAAATCTGCAGATCCTAGATGTCGGCTCACCCTTTGATTTTGCTAATCAAGGCATGCTTTATCTGCCAAAAGATCTACCAGAGCCAGGTCGGGATGGTCCATCTAAAGAGGCGTTAGTTGAGTTGGGGGAGTTAATTGAGGCGGCAGGTGGTCGCACCTTGGCTTTATTTTCTTCCTGGCGGGGAGTTGAAGCAGCTGATGAACATCTGCGTGAGGTGTTAGCAGAGCTTAAGTTGCCAATAATTACTCAACGAAGAGGGGACTCAGTTGGTCCGTTGGTAGAAAAGTTTGCNAAGGATGAGAAATCTATTTTGCTTGGCACTATTTCGTTGTGGCAGGGAATTGATGTGCCAGGACCTGCCTGCACATTAGTTGCAATTGATCGAATTCCATTTCCACGTCCGGATGAACCAGTCTTATCAGCTAGAGCTGCTGAGGCAGATGCTGCAGGTGGCTCNGGCTTTATGCAGATATCACTTCCAAGNGCGGCCTTACTACTAGCCCAAGGAACTGGCAGGTTAATTAGATCCTTAGATGATCGGGGAGTNGTGGCGATATTNGATTCTAGAATCGTTAATAAAAGATATGGCTCAATACTTTTAAACTCAATGCCACCTTTTTGGCGCACTAGTGATGGTGCGGTAATTAAAGATGCACTTCGCAGATTAGATGCGCAGTATTTAAAGAAATAATTAAAGAGAGGTTAGCTTCACCAACAGTTGTGGCCAGGTATTTGCAAAACTAGGGTGCAAGTTTTTATTTAAAACCTGATCAAATTCAACCCAGGCTACCTCTTTGGATTCATCATTTGCCTCATGGGCAACTAATTCAGGATGTGCTTTGGCAATTACAGTGTTATACGCCCATACTCCATGATCATCGGTGAAGATTTCACCAAGTGTTAGATCCTTCTGCAAGATGCCTATCTCCTCATGTGCCTCTCTGATTGCAGCTTCAATTACAGTTTCATGGGAATCTCTTGCACCACCTGGAATACCCCAAGTATCACCATTGTGAACCCAAGGAGCTCGATGCTGCAGCAATATTGTTTTATCTCTTACTAAGAGTAATCCGGCTGCGCCATGTAAGCCCCAATGTTTACCACCACAGCTGCATTCAACCCATCCATCGCCATCACGGTGTGCCATAAGAGAAGTTTTACACACAATTATTTAATTCACAGCCATTGATTTTTTTCAAGCAAGGGATGTAG
>JGI25908J49247_10000370_pt1 | contig 13454 bp, 18 predicted proteins | sample LauGreSpBDMM15SD_2_FD_49247 | JGI IMG/M metagenome (IMG submission 49247) | reverse complement strand
CCTCAACAACTTAATTTACTTAGTAAAACACCTGATACACTAAAAGCAAATGCACCAAAAGGAACACGAATAGGTAGAGGTATTGCAGGATCAGCTATTGGCGCACTAGCAGGATCTGCTATTGGTTTAATAGCTAATGAAATAATAGCTTCTGCTAATAGACCACAATTACCTAGACTTTTAGATTATCAACAACANGATAATATCTGATAGAATTTAAGTATATAAATAAAAGACTGAACAATAAATGGCAGATGCAACTTCCACGCAGTCAGCAACGGCATATCCTTTTGATGATCCTTTAAAACTTCTTGGAGGACGTGCAAGATATTTTAAACGTCAACTAGGCGATCGTGCAGCAGAAGCTCAGCAGCTTGCTAGTGAAACTGTTGCAAATACATCAGCAGATCTTCGTAACCGAGGATTTACTACTAGAAACATAGGAGGAATTGGAGCAGTAGGAGCAGGTGTTTATTCAGCTATAAACCAATTTCAGCAAGGTCAACCTATTGGTGCTGCAGCAGCTATTCCTGGCAGCATGATCGTCGGCGGTCTTACCAGTGCTGCTACAAACTTCCTTACAAAAGGAATGCCTGGCCCTCTTGGTAAAATAGCAAGAGTAGTAGCACCTGTACTAGGGGCATACGGAGGAGGAGAAGGTGCTGCTATAGGAGCAGAATACATTAAAAATGCAGTCACTGGGCAACAAACTGGAAATAAAACAGAAACAAAAGGGACAGAAACCCCCTTGTTTGGTCCTAATAATATCCCATTAAATGAAGCTGCACGTCGTTATGCATATGAGACAAAATTGATGGATCGAGATTTTGGATATAATAAACAAATGCTTGGAGCAGAGATAGCTGCTCAAAAAGATCTTATGCAACATCAATTTCAACAACAATTGCAATATAGTAAATCTTTAGATCCACTTGTTCAATCAGGCCTAGATAAACACCTGGTGCGTTCACAAGCTTTGGCGAATACACAAGGTAACATAGATGCACGTCTTGGTATACTAGCTACGCAAGGCGCCTTAGCTAAAGGAGCACAAGCAGAAACTGGAGCATTAGCCCGTACTATGGCAGGCACCAATCCATATATACAAGCTGCTGTTCGTCAATCACCTAATATTCAATTTGGTTAATCATGACACGAAATCTTGCAGGCGAAGCTTTTAATTACACTCCTGGTCAATTACGAAACGTCTTTGGTCCAGGTAGGTTTACTATTGATACAACAGATAGATTTGGACTTGGTTCATTAGTACCTGGGGTGACGGCTAACACTGGAACTTCTGGACAAGTAAAACCTCCACAACCCAAGACAATGGAAGATTTAATTCAAAGTATGATAATAAAGAATGCAAATGCACCAACTCAAGCAGAAGAGTTTAAAAACATGCTTCCACAGCTTAAAGAAATGAGTATATTTCAAGCTGATTTAGCTAATAAAAATGCGCAGCGTAAATTTGGGCAAGAAATGTTAGCTGCAGGACTTGGTTCTTTACAGAGAGGAATACAAACAAGTATTGCTGGAGGTAGCCCAGAAATGATTGCATATCTAGCTGATGCGCAAATAAGAAACACAGATGCATATCTAAGCGCACGAAGAGGTCAACCACGCCAAGAAATACCTGTATTTTCTCCACAACCATTACCAAATAGAGACTACTATGCTTAGTTATGAATAACTTTTATAAAAAACAAAATAACTTAACTTTACTACGTAAGATTGAAGTAGACTATATTCAAGTGCAGGAGGATAAACCATGTCGATGACACCATTCAGCGCCGCAGCAGCGCCAGGTTTCTGGAGTAGTGCAGGTGGACCGATAGCAGGTGGCCTAATAGGATTATTAGGTGCTGGAATACAAGGAGAAGCTACCAAAACAGCAGCTATTCAAGCAAGAAAACAAGCAAAAGAACAAAGCCGGTATAAAATGTTTGGTGATTATCTTGCGTCTGCGGAGGCTTCTGCTGGAAGAGCACAAGCACAAGCAATGAATATATTTGGACAACTAGGTACTTCTTTATATAATGCACCTATGGATGCTGCTTTGCAAGAAGCAGCAAAAGAAAAAGATTTGTACAAATTTAAACCTCAAGAATTTGCTTTAGCAAGACAAGAGAGACGTTTAGAAGAGGAACAAAATCAAACACCTTTATTTAAACAAGGTTTAAAAGATGCTGCTGAACGTAATAGACTTGCAGAAAGATTCACAGCAACATTAGAAGATAGAGCCCGCTTTGGTAATTTTGTATTACCAAGCTTATAGGAGGTAAATTATGGATTTTCTATCTGCATATTTAATGAACATATCCGCGCAAAACGCGAATAAGGAAAGAGAAGACGCAAGGAATTTTCAACAAAGTATTATTGATCGCGCAGATAATGAGATCAAAGCAAAAAGGGAAGCTGATGCACTAGAGAAGAAAGAACGCAAAGAATCAGGCGAAGCAGGGCGTCCTGCTAAATTAGCAAATTTACTAAGCCAATATAAAACTGGAAATGTTAGTCTTGATTTAGGAAAACAAGCACTTGAAGATTATTATGGTAAACATGGATTAGATTTAGCTACACTAAACGAAGGTTATAACGCATTCGATGCTGAGGCACTTTTATATGAACCTAAACGAAAAGAACAAAAAGTTAGATCTCTTTTTCAAAATATTATCAATCGTGCTCCTAAAATAGAAGAGTTAGATGACCTAATAAAAAAATTAAGTATTGATCCAAATTATGATATCAAAACAGACCTAGAATCTAAAGAGGAATACAAAAAAAGTATTCCTGCAAATGCGTTCCAAGCTGAAATGGAGGCTCGTTACGGCGGACCTATATTAACAACAGCAGACGACACAAAAGGAGCTGGTTGGAGAACTGGTCAATATAAACTTAATATTGCTAAAGGGCCAACGTTATCAAAAGATATAAGTACAAAAGCAGGGATCACAACTCCTGATTTTATAACAGAAGGTTTTGTTACTGGTTCTCCAGAAGAGCTTGAATTAGCAAAATCACGGGTTAGTAACTATGAAAGTTTTATGTATAATTCTGGTTTAAAATCTTTGGATGGATCTATTTCAATGGAATTAGATAAACAACAGAATGAAAGTAAGTTCAGACTCACCAGAGAACAAGGAAGCCAGAATTTACTACAAGGATTAGTAGGAGCTTTTAACTTTTCATAATGGAAGATTTTAACCAGGAAACAGATAAAGAACAANACTTTGAACAAGAACAAAACAAAACAGAATTTGATGTAAATAAATTTAAAGATCTACTAAAAACTTTAAAAGAGAGGCAGGATTCTAGGCAACCTTTTTAAATAATATATTTAAGAGCTAATTTTTTACATTGTTAGCATATAGAATAAGAACAACGACAGACAAAAAATGACCGAACAAAGATTATTTTTCCTACCTGATGGTTATGAAGCAGATGGAAAGACTGTTAAGTTCAGTTTTTTTGACGCAGACAAGTTAGCATCTCCTTCTAATAACGGTAGTGCTGATATTGATTTTGGGACTTCAACAGGCTCTGTAGCTGGGACTTCAACAGGCCCTGTAGCTAAGAATGATTATATTCAAGGGGCAGATAACCTTACTGATAATGAACGTGAAACTATACGGAAAAGATACCTTGATGCTGAATACACACCTAAACAAGACTTATCCCAATTTGAAGCTCTTCTCGGTAAGCTAGAAGGCTCTAAGATGAAGCAAGCTGATCAGTCTAATCGTGCCAGAAGGGGCGACATCTATAGTCAAGGTATTGCTCAAATGATGCGTAATTTTTAAGATTAATTTGCTATAATTAATTTAGTTAACAAAAGGAGTAACAAGCCATGTCTAACAAGACCTACGCGCAATTTTTAACGGACGAAGGAGGTTATGACTCTGCGGGTAAGTATACAGCAGGAACTGGTAAATTTACTCAAGCTGAATATGACGCTATACGAAAAAGATATCAAGATGAGATGTATACACCTCAACAAGACTTGTCTCAATTTGAAACTCTTCTTGGTAAGCTAGAAGGTTCTAAAATGAAGCAGGCAGAACAAGCCAACCGTGCTAGAAGGGGCGACATCTATAGTCAAGGTATTGCTCAGATGATGTCTAATTTCTAATTGAATCATGGCAGTTGATAAAAATGATCCCTCTGGAACATATGAAGATGATTCAGGGAAAAAAAGAATAGCGGTCATTGAGAGAGACGATAATCTTTATACCGATGAACAGTTAGATCAATATCGTAAATCTGTTGGTCTTGCATATGACTTTGCCAAACAGAAATACAAAGATACAGGTGAACAAACAAGAGAAACTATTGGAAAGCAAGCTACAGAAGAACGNGCAGGAGCTAAGCAGAAACAAGAGTTCAGTGAAAGCGACGAAGCCAGGGATACTGCCCAGGCCCGTGGAGCTTACAAATACTGAAGTCTTTGATGCGTGGGCAGAAGGTTTAGACCCTGGTACCCATGAGTCATTCTGTTCTTTTTGTGCTGAAAACTATTCAACAATTGAATGTTTTTTGTATGCTCGTTTCCTTGGTTACCTAGGCAGTATCACTGCATGTGAAGAGTGGATAAAAGAAAAGTATCAGAAACCTGACCACAGGCAGATACTACTGGATGAAATTGGCTACATGAAAGATGACATCCGTTTGTTACGTGATGATATTGAAAATATGANTGTAAAGAGAGAAGCAGGGGTAGCACGTATTGCAGCAATGGAAAAAGAACTCCGTGGCACCATCAATCAAGTAGAGCAGTTTACTACTAACAAAGATAGGAAAGGCTTGTTGATGGCAGGGGCAGATCGCGCCATACGTGAATTAGCTTTCATATTTAAAGATGACCCAATAGAAGGTCCTTTAAAAGAAGCAGCGATGAGTGTCTGGGCAAGAATGCAATTAGAAGAATAATGTACTAAAATAAATTTATCACTTAAGTGAATGACATGGCTGGCAAAGTACCCCCTAAAGGGAAAGAAGAAATGAAAGGTGGCAAGAAGGCTATCCCGCCTAATCCACCCAAGGGCGGTAAGCCAGGCGCTAAAGGTGCTGCAAAGCCTGTGGACAAGAAAGAGGATATGAAGGCTAAGATGGATCGCTTACGTGCCTTAAAGGGTAAGTAAGGTAGTTATGGGAGTCAATAACGGGTCACCAGGTGTGGAAGGCAGAACTGCTGATGCAGGAAAGCAAGCCATGATGGAAGCCATGATGCGTAAACAAAGAGAAGAGCAAGTAACAAATGCTCAAAGATCCCCCGTCAATGCTGCTTTTCGCCCTGGTTTAGAACCAGATTATAGTAACATGGAATCTAACAATCGTTATAGCGGTCTTGAGAACAGAGCTAATGTAGAAGCAGCTAATCCTATTGCTCCATTGAATATGCCTGCTAAAGGCGGTATCTCCATGGGACCAGGTAGATCTACTCGTTACACAGATGAAGAAGCTCAGGAAATAATGCAACGTGCTCAAATGACAGCTCGTTCACAAAGACAGATGCGTTAATAGGATGGCTAAAAAATCAATGCCTCCTGAAGTTCTTGAGATATTCAAGAATAAAGAGGCAAAAAAAGAAGACGGTTCTAATATGACAGATAAAGAAAAACGTAAGGCTGCTTTAGATAAAGCTCGTAAATATAAAGAACAAAAATCTAAATCTTAGGCTATATTTGATCTAGTTAGTTTCTTGGCATGCCCTCATATTTACATCTTGCGTATCGACGCAATGCAAGAGCGGCTGCAAAAAATTACACAGTTAAACCAGCTGATAACCAAGCAGCAGTAAAAAAAGCTAGAGAAGATTTTAGTTTCTTTTGTGAATATGTTGCTAACAAACCACCAGCAGATCATCACAAAAACTGGCACGGACACTTTGTAACAGGGGAAGATAGTGTCTGTTTAAAAAATATAGCCGGTCCTAATATTGATCTACTTGGTCCTCGCGGATCGGCAAAATCAACGACTTTGGGTTTATTTACTGCATGGGCTATTGGTGTACATACCACAGCTAAATTACCTTTACAGATTCTTTATCTTTCTTACACTGTTGAAATTGCACGTCCTAAGTCAGCTGCAATTAAACGTATTATAGAAAGTCGCAAATATCAAGAAGTCTTTCCTGCAGTAAGACTTCTTAAGAACGTAACAAGTAATGAATACTGGTCAGTGGATCATAAATTTGCAGGTATAGAAAGTATTGGAGATGAAATGTTCACCCTCTGTGCCGCAGGATTAAAAGGCTCAGTGACATCTAAACGTTCCCATCTTTGCCTGATAGGAGATACACTGGTGTTAACAAATCATGGTAACGTTCCAATTGCCACTATTTATGCAAATCCTGACGACTACCAAATTGCTACCAGAAATCACACCACAGATCAAATTGAGTGGAGCAACGTGGCCGCAGTTACAAAACGTAATACCAAAGGAATTATTAGCATTGAAACAGAATGTGGAAATAAGATTCAATGCACTCCCGAACATCCTTTCATTACGGCGGACGGAAGGCAAAAGAGGGCAGGAGATTTTAGTTCAGGGGAAACCATTGTCGGATTATCCAACAGGGGACAAGTTGACACATTGCCTAAGTTGTCAGGGACCCAAAAAACAAACACAGAGAATTTGCACTACCTGCCACAAGGGAACAGGGAGTTTTGTGGTCCAGCTTCAGTGCCCAGTTTGTCAACAGCAATTTTCAATAACTTCAAGTCGTTTAACACAACGCCTTTACAAAAACCCTCAAACAATTTGCTGCAGTCATTCTTGCAGTGGACAAAAAAGAATAACACTAGTAAAAAAACCTTGTCGACATTGTGGCAAACCGTTTCAACCTCACAGTCACTTGTCACAATGCTGTTCAAAAAAGTGCGCAGATTCTATGCATGCAAACAAAATGCAAGGAACTGGCAACGCCAATTACCGGCATGGTTGTCAAGCTGGCGAATGGAAAAAACTACGCCTGCTAATTCTTGCAAGAGATTGTTCAATTTGCGTTGGTTGCAAGACATCGGAACACAAACAGTTATTAAACAACGGGCAACTGAGGACCAATCTTTGTGTCCACCATATCGATCACAATCCTTCAAACAATATCCCACAAAATTTAATCACGTTGTGCAGGCAGTGCCATGTAGCACATCACCAGATAACAGACAAAGCTGGGAGGCCGTCACCATTTCTAGAGTTGAATTCTTTAGCGAAAAAGAGGAGTTTGTCTATGACTTAGAAGTCAGTCATAGCAGTCATAATTTTATTGCTAATGGTTTAAATGTTTTGAATTGTTTGATTGACGACTGTATAAAATCTGCTACAGATATAGCTAATCCTGATATACGTAAAGCAATGCAAGATAACTGGAACGCAGTTATTTCTCCAACTATGTTTGAAGGAGGAAGAGCAATATGTTTAGGTACCAGATTTAGACATGATGATATACACGCCACTACTTTTAATGAACAAAATAACTGGCAACAAATTGTGCTATCTGCTATCCAAACAGATCCTAAAACAGGTGATGAGCTTTCTTATTGGCCTGAAATGTGGTCACTAGATTACTTAAAAGAAAAGAAAAGGCAAGCGCCTGTTGCATTCTCTTTTCAATACATGAATCAGATTGTCAGACAAGGTGAGCTATCCCTGGCACCAGAGTTGATAGTAAAAGCGGAGATAGCAACTGAATTTGATTCTCTTGGTATAGGAGTTGATTTATCTGCTGGCATTAAAGAAAAGAATGACTACACCGTAATGGTCTTGGGTGGACGTATTGATGATCGCATCCATATCATTGATTACCGCAGGATACGGGCTATGGGTAATTTAGAAAAACTAGATGAAATGAAAGAATTACTTAATGATTGGTCAATAATAGGAAAGGATGACAATGGGAACTATTTCCCAACCTTCTCTACTTGTGATATTTGGTCAGAAGCTGTCCAGTATCAAGCCTCTCTCGAAGCTGACTTTAAGAGGATTTGCCTTAATGACGAAGGTCTGCACAACTTGATTTGGCATCCCGTCAAAGGATTCCGTGCAGACAAGCTGGCACGGTTTAGGGGAATTATAGGTATGTTTGAAGAACGAAAAATAATCTTTAATCGTTTTCGGAACTTCACTAATCTCTTCGAGGAACTCACAAACTTCGGCGTGAGTAGTCATGATGATTGTGTGGATGCGTTGGTATGGCTAGTAAATGGATTGGCTAAAAAAGGAAAGCTTCAATTTGATTACTAACCCTTAGAATAGTAACAGAAATAACAGGTTGACGCATTGGGACCCGAAGTTTTGCTGGTTATTATTGGCTTTTCGGTACCAGCAGTCACTGGTGTTGGGTGGGTAACAAATAAATTGTTAGGACGCTTTCATGAACGTATCCTTCGTGTAGAAAAACGAATGGATAGTACAGATACTGAACTAAATTCTATGTATCACCGTTTACCTATCGAGTACGTACTCAAGGTAGATTTCTTGAGAGAGCTGCAACAGATGCAAGATAATTTTAAACAGATTAATATTAAGCTTGATAAACTAATTGAAAAGATGTAACCAGATGAATTACACCCTTGAGGTTCAAGAAGACAACAACGGAAACTATTTCATTGAACTCCCCAATGAAATGATAGAAGAATTAAGTTGGAAAGAAGGGGATATTTTGGAGTGGAAACTTAAAGGTCAGGGTGTAGTTTTATCAAAACTTAATGATCCAACAGGATATGAAGCAATAGAAGAATANGTTGATAGAATAGAAACAATAATAAATAGANGAATGTACCCCAAACAACAAGCTAGTGGATTCTACGGTGCAGAAATAGGTAATGTTGCGGGAGTTGGTAATCAAGGTGGAGCTGATCAAATCAGTCAACGAGTATATGGTCCTATTGAAAAAGGAATGCATAATAGACCTAAATACGGACGCTTGACGACGCCTGACGTTTATATGGCACCTTATCCTTATACACCCCCTGGTGAACCACAAGAGCTTTTTCCATTAGGAGGAAACAGTCGNACAGGCTTTAGATTTGAAGCAGGACTACCTTCAAGAGGTGAAATGTTATTAGCACAATCTCCTTCAGGGGGATTTCAAAATATAGGTAACGTTGGAGGGATGCTAGGAGGAGAGATAGGAGATCCCGCTCCAAATGTTTTTTCAATGCGTCCTCGTATTGGTTATGACGAACAAGGTCTTGATGTAGGAGGAAGCATGAATGTCCCTATTGGTAAAGATGGACGCGTTCAATTTACCGGTGGATATAGACCTGATTCAAGTAAACTAAATCTAAAAGGAACAATAGGACAACCGCCAGGAAGTCAGGGATTAGGAATAGATTTTTATGTTAATAAACAATTAAACAAAAAACCAGAAGGTAATGATATTGGTGTAGAAGCAAGATATAGCACTCAGTTTTAAATCCCAAAAAGCTAATAAAGATGCTAAGATTTACAAAACCAAANTCTAATAAATAATCTGTGGACGCTAACTCTCGCCTAAAAGAAATTGTTGATTCCTACATCGAGAAAGATGGCGGAGCAAATATTGACACAGGTATTGTTGCGTCCCACGTAGCACAAATGAAACTCTTTGGTATCCGCCAAGGGGTAGAATTTTTTCCTTCTCAAGATAATTTTGGTAATCAACGCAAAGATTTTGTCGACAGAGTACTNAAATACAACAGGATGGATACACGCCTAGATTCAATCTGGGAGTATTTTCTGTGTGATGGACAAGGTTTGTTTTATATTAGACCTACTGAGTCTAATTACCGACTTTACTTTTTCCGCCAACATGAATATCGTTCTTACTACGGTATTAATGGTGAACTAGAAGAAGTAATTATTATCTATAGCTATAAAGTAAGGCAGGGAACAGGCTTTAGNGATGGCATTAACGTCACTAATATCTCAGGTAATGCGATTACTGGACCACAGGGAGCCAAGCGATATATNAAATTATCAATCAAAGACAAGGTAATTGAAGAAACACATAGTGAAGGAGAGATGTCCTTTGACTTACCTAGTTATAATGTCCCAGGACGTACTCAAACATTCAAAAATACACTCGGATTCATTCCCTGTGTAGAAATATTTAATAGTCCAAAGGGTTTTTCTAACGAAGGAGTAGGTGAATTTGACGCATTAGCCAATCATATTGTCACGCATGACGAAATGGTACGCACCATGCGTAAGAATGTGCAGTTCTTTGGTAATCCAACCCTTCTCTCATCAAGACCTAAGACAGATCTGATGGAATCTGGGTCAGACTCGACAGTTCAACGTCCTTCTATTGCAGCAAACTCCGGTTTTACTGGATTAGGGGCCTTGAGTCAGTCAAGATTTAAGTCTGATCCACTCTCTAGGGGTATGGATGGACAAATTAGGGTGCCTAGGGTGATAGCCAACCTGGAACCTAATGATCGTGTTGGTTATATTGTCCCAGATGCTATCACTGGTGACCAAAATAACTTTGCACGTCAGTATCGAGAAGAAATACGGACAGCTTTAGGGGGTGTAGACGACCTTTCTATCTCCGCTGGTATCACAGCAACAGAATACAAGTCATTATTCGGTCGTGTATCAGCAACATCTAAGAAAAAAGCAAATGCTATTTATACATATGGTATTTGTAGGTGTTTAGAGTTAATCATCTATCAAGAAGAACGTTTATTCCGTGATACCTTGGCTGCTGCCACAGGAATTGAGAAGCCAGTTGAACCAACAGAGAACGCATCTAAAGAAGAAATTGATTTATACGAAGCAGGTTTAAAAGGATTTGAAGAAAAGATTAAAGAAGTAATGAAGGTATGTGTAGAGACTCAACATATACCTACAGGAGTCATCGGCCTAATACCAGACGGGGATCTGACCATGCTTTGGCGTTGGTTAGGTCCTGTTTACGAAGACTCTACACAGGATATACTTAATAATTCTATTGTGGTACGTAACCTCCAAGAATTAGGTGTTGATAGTATTGAAGCACTGAAGTACCTCTTCCCGTCAAAAACGGATGAGGAGCGGGCCGCGATGTTATCGGGGTTCCCATTCAGAATGGTCAACGAACTGCAGGGTGCATACTCTGCTTTTGCGAAATTAGTGGGGGGCATGATGCAGACCCCTCACCCGCAGTCACCGGATTTACCTATGGCTGCTGATCCACGTCTTGACCTTACACCTTATCTGTATCGCACCTTAGAAGCATTACAAAAGGAGATGAGTTATGCAGGACGTTACCGTCCAATCGATCCCACAGATGAGCCAAGTACCGACCGCAGTAGCACCAAGCAGCTACGTGGCAGTACCAGCGCCTCAGGCTCCGGGACAGAGCTACCAGGGACCGATCAATTACCAGGTGGGTACCAATTACCCCCAAGCGGTGCCACAAGCGCCTATCAGCTACCAATCAAGCCCTACTCAGTACGCCCCCCAATCCCAACCGGCGGCACCCCAGAACAGCCCATGGGAATCGGCGTTCAACAANGTNGTGGGNCTGCTGAGCGCACCAGTCCAATCCCCGTTCCAGGGTCAACCCTCGGCTCCGACGCCAACATACGCCCCGGCCAATTACGGTCAGACGTACAACGGCCAACCTATGCCCAGCTTGGGGACGCAGACCTCGTATCCCAACCAGGAATACTCAACCAATTATTCCCAAACCTCCTCCAGTCCCTCACTGGCGGACGTAGCGGATTACCTGGGCCTGAGCAACGAAAGCCGCCAGGCAATCGACGCGTTCGGGGTAGAAGCACCGGCCGTCCTAAATAACTATGCTCTCCAACTGGAAAGCATGTTGGACAGTGCAGTTGCATGGGGCTTTAAAGCAAAAGATCTGTTAAGTGGTTACGCCAACTTTGCGGTAAATGAGTGTCAAGAGAATCTCGCTTATAACGAAATTCTTACTAACCCTGATGTACTGAGTGATTATACTCTTAAGTTCTTCGGTCCTGAAGGTCCTTATCCTGTTTACGAAAGTGAGCAAGATTTGAATACCCGTGGCTATCGCACAGAGCAAGTAGTACCTGGGTATGGGAATTTCCCTGCGCCTCCTGATGCTGCTGGCCCACAGCAACCCCAAAACTTCTGGGGTGGCTTCAATGAAATGATGGCACGAGATCCTCAGAATGCCTGGCGTGTTCTTAACCAAGCTCAACCCAATACTGTAGCTAACAAGCTATTTGTAATGGAGTGAAGAACGATGAAATTCGCTGGTAAATATGCTAATACAATCAGCAGAAATCCAGTAGCTTCTGCAGTGGCTGGCGGTCTTGGTGCTGCTGGCCTTGCTACCTTAGGAAATATTGTTTCTGGGCAAGCTGCTGAAGAAGACCCTGGTCGATTAAGCATTGAAGCATTAGGTGCAGGTGCACTGGGGGCTACTTTCGGCTCACAAATTCCAGGTCTGCGAGGAAGAGCAGCTAGTGCCATGCGTAATATTGGCGCACTTGGCCTCAATAATCCAGGTGCTCTTGCACGTCGATCAAGGATGTCACCCGCCGAGATTCAATCAGCTCAATTTGCTGGCGATATATTAAACGCAGCCGTTCAAGAAGGTGCTGATCCTCGTGTCTTGGCGAACGATCTAAAAACAAATCTGCGTAGAGGTCAAACACTTATTAACACTGCCGGAATTCCACTTGGGTTAACAGCTGCAGGCGGACTTGGTGGCATGGTTGGTGGTGGTGTATCCAATATGGCACAAGCTGTTGGTGTGCCAGGATTTACAGATCAACGTATTGATCCCGAATCTTACGGATCTAGTAATTCACCCGGTGCCCGGTACAAACAAACAACAGGCACTGCGGGTATTAGTAACTATCAAAGATAGTTAAATTAATACCTGCTAAAATTTTCATAGATAAAGACAGTTGTACGTCTGAATCTTTTCACCATACATCCTGCAATATAGGAGGATAAACTAAAGTGTTTATTGATACCGATTTTCCAAAGATCTTAGGTGCAGAACTTTACCGTCCTCACCCTGCTTACATCTGCGAGATGGCCGTAGAACCAGTAGTGGTTCATGACTTTACTCGTCAGCCTGGTCAAACCGTTCAACTTGATCGCTACAAATTCTGGGGCACTCCTGGTACTAAGGATAGCCGCGAACGTATTTCCGATCAAACCATTGGTACTGCTAACAGCCGTAACATCACCAAGGAAAAAGTCCTTGTGGTGCTTAAGGAATACACTGGCCCTGCGGATCCTTCTGATCCTACTCAGCCTAGTACCTTTAAAATTGCTCGTGAAACTCTGATTACTGCTCAGCGCATGTTGCTGGACACAGGTAATCTGAATATGTTCCACCAGTCTATTGGCTCCCTTACACTTCTTGATGATTATCGCCGTTGGCGTGATCGTGTGTTTATTGATGAACTAGCCAAAGCAGAAGCTAATGGCGAAGCATCAACATCACAAGGTGGTTACTACTTCCCAACTGGTGCAGCTAAGGATTC
>JGI25908J49247_10000365_pt1 | contig 13492 bp, 14 predicted proteins | sample LauGreSpBDMM15SD_2_FD_49247 | JGI IMG/M metagenome (IMG submission 49247) | reverse complement strand
GGTATATATAAACGCAAAGTGGCACTTGATGTGAAAAAACAGCCGATTGCAGCAGCAGAAGGTGATGGCAGAAAAAAAGGAGGAAAATCGAAACGATCGCAAAAACGCAAACATCGAAAGCGGTCCAACGCCAAAAAACGAGGGTCCAAAAAAACTATCAAAAAACATTAACCGCGCAACACATATAGATATAATGCCATATTCATATACAACATGTCATTATACGTAGTCCCTGAGAACCAGGAATTATTATGGAACGTCATCAGTAAAAATATATATATTCAAGACTTTTTTGCGCCATACAATCCCGAAAAGAAAAATGAATGGTTCAAATCAATCATACGCAACTTTTATGAAAGATACAAGATGCAAAAACTAACGGTGGCAGATTTGAACACCGTGAACAAAGAAACCATCACATACATGATACAAAATGTACGCGAGCAAATCGGTCAACCTGTTGCGAAAACTACCACACCAACTCAGGCGAGTCCCTCTTATCAACCTGCGAATTCGTATGCGATACCCACTCCGCCGATTGTACCCGATACACGTCAGGATATTTATGCAAAAGAATTTGAACAAAGACAACAAGAATATGCGAACCTGAATAAAAAAGTCGCACCAGCCAATGTAAATTTCACGGAAAAGGCGGACGATGGAGTAATCCAAAATATGGATGAGCTCGTAAAACAGCAAATGCAACAGCGCGCATACGAAATGTCTCTAATACCGCCGCCGCCGGTCAATAAAGTGAGTCAACCAGCATCAGCATCAGCACCAGCACCAGCACCAATGCCAATGCCAATGCAAACTCTAGCTAATACGTTTGCACAAATGGCTCCGCCGAAACTACAAATCGATGCATCATCAAATATTGAAATCAGTATTGAGGAATTTGGTTCGGCGAGTAATAAAAAGAGTGTTACATGGAAAACTGACGAGCCAGATGTGAATCGCGTAGACGCTGACATCCTAGTTTTGCGAGAAACCATAAATAATATGACACAAGAATTTGCGCAATTAAAGCAATTATATGAGTTGTCGCAAACAAGCATCACTGAATTGAAAGATGCAAATGCTGGCCTGACAACAAAATTAAATCACTTTGTTGACATGGTCTCAACACAATATAGTCCAGTTGACCGAATCAAATGCCAGTCTGGCAACGAAATTAAATAATTCGGTTGAGTGGTCGCACATTAGTATAGTCCATTTGAACGAAGCCAATACAGGGCTAACAATGAAATATAACGAATTGCTTGCAAACCAAGTCGTACCAGTACCAGTACCAGTACCAGCACCTATTCCTAGCCCCGATGAGATAAAATCAACCATGGAACGTATATTGACACAAATGGACAACGAATAATAATTACATATTATCTGTAAAATATAATAAACACAACATTATTGTTTATTATATACGGTTTTACAATGGAACTTTTCGAACATACGCTTTTCATTAATTTGGACCATCGCACTGACCGACTAGAACACATTACAGCGGAGTTCGCAAAAATGGGAATCCAGGGTGAACGAGTGCAAGGAATTCAGCCGAAATCCCCGGCGGTCGGGTGCACAATGAGCCACATTAAATGTTTGGAGCTGGCAAAGAGCCGCGATTATGAACAGGTATTTATTTGTGAAGATGATATTACATTCACAAACCCGGAGTTGTTCAAACAAAATCTTACCAAATTTGTCGAAAATGAAAACATTAATTGGGATGTTTTATTGGTGAGTGGGAATAATCGACCACCGTGTCAAAAATTATATGAGTATGCTGCACGCGTATTTTATTGTCAAACTACAACTGGATACATTGTCAAAAAAGAATATTATGATAGATTGATCGCAAACTTCAAAGAAGGCCTAGCACTATTATTACGAAATCCAACAAACAAATTTGAGTATGCGATTGATAAATATTGGCTGCACCTACAAATGCAAGACTATTGGTATATCATTACCCCATTAACGGTTACCCAATATGATAATTTCAGTGATATTGAAAACAAAGATACATATTATAGCAGTGTTATATTAGATTTGGATAAACCATGGATTGGGAACCAATTACAAATGAAAAAAATGTCATTTACATAAATAATACCACTACATATATTTGGTGTTAACTTGAGTTTTCGAAAAATAAATCGTTATCTGTATTTTCTATTTCTGGTTCGGTATCTGGCTCCGGACCGAGCTCATACATTATTTTTAGTTGTCTCCACTCGTCAATGTGGTTGAAATAATATTGGCAATTTCGCATTACAGCCCCGAATGATGCTCCACTGTGACTTTGATGTGCCAGGGCGAACCCAATGAGGTTAACGCGGGCGTCAGGTGAGCTTATAAACCCGCATTTTTCGTTGAAATTCTTCACAAAATCGACTAGATTCAATTCACTAATGATATCCATTGCTTCCCTGACCATGACATAATCTGTATTGTCCAGGGGTGTTGTCATTCTTATATATTTTTCACACAATTTATAAGAATATATTATGCACGCGCGGCCAATCAATTTTTGGGTCGGCTGGTGCCATTATTTACTATAGAATGAATAATTAATGCTACATTTTCGTGATAGTAACCAGACATACCAGTAGGCGTTCCATCCATTCCAATCCATTCATAATCAACTGTATTTTCTGTAATAAATTCATAAAATGCTTTTAATTCTCCGGTTTCTCCATCAAAACCTGGATAATTTACTAATTCGTCAAATACAATAACACAATCTACGTCGATATAATCCTTCAAATTATTTAAAATGCATTTTGTAGAACTATATAAGTCTGCATCCATATGAATAAAAGAAACCTTTTTATTGTGGGTTTTTATAAAATTAGGCAACGTCTCATCAAACCATCCTTTAATTAATTCAACATTATTATTTACTTTTGGTAAATTACCATTTCTATTAAACGCTCCTTTATCAAATCCATCCCTCCATTTCTCAGGTAATCCTTCAAAACTATCAAACCCATAAACTTTATCTTTTGTAAATTTAGAAATATAATTAATAGTATTTCCACTAGCTACACCAAATTCTAACCATAATGTATCCGGTTTATGTTGTAAATTTAACTTTTCAAATACATATGTAAGGGGATATGTATTAACATTGGGAATGTTTTGAATTATACTTAACATTTATATATTATGTTAACATGTTTTATTTATATCTAAACCGCAAATATGTATAAACAATATAATTTGTCTTTCAATATCAACCATGTCGCGCGACCTACATAACGGCTCACATGTCGATATATCTATTTATCATTCTTAATGCGTAAAAACGTCGCCAGAACATTCTTGTTTTTTTCTTCATATTGCATTGTTTTTAACTTATCGGCATATTCTTTGTGCATCATTTGTTCTCGATATTGTTGATTTTGTTGCGCCAATACACGTTCCGCTTCTTGTTTTTCGAGCGGCGTCAACATTTGTTTGCCACGTTCTCGCATCATATGATCAACCGACGAATATTGTTGCACATTATTTATATCTTTTTCGCTTACACTAAACACCGTCTGGTCTTTGTGTACTTTGCGCAAATCCTCGAATTTTAATTTACTAAACGGGTCACTACTTACATAAATGTCGTCGTTCTCATCGTCATATATTGAATTTCCAAAATCACTATTCATGTACAGGTTCTCAACACCACGATATTTTACCATGCCACGTTGAGTATCTTTTATTTTGTCAAATACCTGGCCCATGTTTTGTGTACTGACCTTTTCGGTCGTTTCATATGTTGCATTCTCGTTCGTAAACCATTGATTTTTGTCAGGGTTCGTCTTGGATATCATGTTTTTGTCAAATAATTCATTGAAAGTAGTGTTAAATTGGCGTTTGTCCATGGATTGAATGTTTTTGCTCACGGCATTAATAGTTGCTTTATCTGCAGATGGGTGCCCTGTATCATATACCCGTTTTTCGGTGGTAACCGGTAGATTCTGCTTGGTTTGGTTCTCGTAAAATTTAACAACAATATCAAACGCCTTTTTGTAAAATAAGAAATACTCCGGCGACAGCTTCGATTTATCAGGATGTGTCATAAGAACCTTTTTTTTAGCGCGTTTCATATCTTCCAATGTAATGGAATAATTCAAATCAAACAGTCCCAGTAAATCTTGCAAACTATACATGTGAATGTCCAGATTATATTGTTTTTGCGACATTTGATGTGTAAAGATTTAGTATTTATTATATTATTTTGATACTATTTATGTAATTTCTTACGTAAATTACATAAAACATAGTGGCTCTATATAGTATACAAAATGGGATTACCGATTATTACGCATTATGAAAATAGAAACGCATTTTTCGATTCCCTAAACAACAACCCGGGCCTCATTATTGTGAAATTTGGGGCCGATTGGTGTGGGCCTTGCAAATTAATCGAAGCCGATGTGCATCAATGCTTTGAATCTATGCCCGACACCGTCCAATGTGCAATTATCGATGTTGATAAGTCATTTGATTTGTATGCATTTATGAAAACAAAAAAAATAGTGAAAGGAATTCCAACTATCTTATGTTATCGTAAAAATAATACACATTATGTACCGGATGATGTTGTTGTCGGGTCAAACAAGCTCGACGTGCGTGACTTTTTTAAGCGATGCCTCGCATCATTAGAGTAATGGGCTATGTATTTGGTGTAATGACAGTGAAAACCCAGTATCACTATCTACATCATACGGCGATGTAATATCATATGAATTGGTCAGCAATCCAGCGATGTTTTTGTCGTGAATAACTTGTATGGGGCGTCGGTGTAGATTGACCAATTGTTCCAGTTTCATTTCTAAATCGTGCGCTCGTTTATGAAAATATAGGTTGCCTTTTGCATAGGAAACTTTATAAATACAATTATATAAGTTGCTCCTGTATCCATACCATTCATAGTAACAATCTTTATATTTATTAAAATCTGGCCGGCTCAATACTGACTGGACGGTTGCGGGTATGGCGGCTTCCGCCACTTTTTCGAGTTCATTTGGCATATTCAAATATTTTACATAATTGCATATCATGCAATTTGACTCGTGTATATTTTCCACCAATACTTTCGCAATTAACTTACTGCACAACTCGTGCAAATTGTCATTTGTGCAAAACATATTTACTAGAATACAATCCATATTTTCCGTCAATATGGATTGTATGAGCCGTCGATTCATTTGAATGTCATTATCCGCATTAAATGTATCAATCACGACAACCAAAATATTCCGGTCTGTCGGTTTTATGCGCAGAAAGATGGGTACCATTTGTTCTAAAGCATTTGTATCAACTCGTTTTGCTAGTGATGACTTGGCCGAGTAAAAGTACACATCTGGTTGATTGTATTTTGAACCAATCGACACGTATACGTACTGGTATTTCTTTTGTTGCGCAAATACCGCTGCCAACGTCGCGGAAAAAGAATTTGAATTTGTATCAAACAACATTTGTAAATCACATGTGAATTATATTATAACATGTGATTCCGTCAATTTTTCATTTACTGGATCTGCGAGTTTTTTTTTGTTTTCTTTTTCGGTGTTTTATACTTTTTTTACCGCCAGATGACGGGAATTTATTCAGTGGCGCGGCCTGACCTGAAGGCGCAGGCGGCGCAGACGGAGTGGTCGTTGCGTAAGGTGCTGCAACTGCGACTGCAACCGGCATTGCTTCTGGGCCTGACGCTGTAGATGCATTGGAAAACGGGTTAAGTTAAGGGATTTTAGTTTCTCAATGGTACCAGACAGCGATGGCAGTTCGATTTCTTTAATGGACGACAATACAGATGATGATTGGGATTCGGGTGCAACATCCGGTTCGGGCTCGGCCAATGTCGGCGGCAATATAATTTCATTTGTCGTATCCGCAATAGTTGCATATGTTAAAACCAACGAGGTTACTCCAATGAAGACATACGACAATATTGGTATGTGGTCAGTTTTCATACTAAAGTTATAATACTATGACATTTTTTTGTGGGATTTTTATTTGTTGATAAGTGAATAAAATGATTGTTCTACACCTTTGAAGATTTAAATCCGCACGCCTTTGGCGTGCTATTTATATCATTCAATGGTAACGTTGCCGATAAATGAATTAAAACGTATAACCACCTTCGGTGGTTGTGCGGATTTAAATCTTCATCGGTGTATTATACATCGGCACTTGGCTGTGTTGCCACTGCATACTGACGCTGCCATTTATGCTTTGTTTGCTGCTTCACCCCGCAATGCATGTGGCGCTCAAACTGTTCAGGCGAATCGTAATACAAGACGTCGGGGTTATTTGTACTATCGTCACCCAAATACCGCACCTTGAAAAACTGGGCTTCTGCGTTCCAGTTTCCAACCTTCATATTATACTCACGGATTCCAGTCACTGCATTGCGAATCGATGCACCGGTAACGACACTGCCTGCATAATATTCCAACCGGTTCTTCTTAGTGCCGATAATCTTATGGCCAGGGTCAGTAATTAGATAATTATCCAAACGATTACGCTTCGATTTCACGTCTGTGAAAATGGTACTTTCGTCGACATCACCCGATTCGTGATATACGTACGATTGCTCATCGTAGTCGCCGTAATTTTCTCCGGAAGGTTGGTATGATTGCTCGTCATCTTGGTTCATGTTTAGCGATAGCTAAGGAGTCTAATAAACAAACGTGTATTTGTCTTACGTATACCTATATGTATCTCTTTATGTTAATTCACAAAAACATATGTGTAATGCGATATACACCGGCCACTTTTTTAGAGCCGTTTGTATATATAAAACAAATGGCGTTAACATCCGCAGAACTACGCGCCTTCATAAATAAAAACTTTTTAACAGAAACGCCTGTAAATAATATAAGACCCGAACCGGCGGCGGATGCGGATACAGACCCGTTTTTACCCGCTAAAACTCCGTCAATGCATGATATGACACGACCAACTACTAAGACGCCAGCCACTGCAGAATACAAATATTTAGATGATGTTATCCTGTCAAATAATTTGGTGTTGTTTCCCAGAAATTTGACGGAAACATATACGATTCATTTGTGTCTGTTCTCCATTAACACGGATTTACATACTCCATTTCTACAATTTATGTTTAGTAAAACCGATTCTGTCTATCAATTTCCCACTGCCGAATTAGATATGGCCGCGATCCAACAGTCTACTTCTACCGAAGCCATTCAACCGAAACTGGAAACAGAAGGATCGGTTGGCGGTGATGAGAGCGATGATGATAACGAATATGATGAAGCGAGTGGTGTAGATGCCGAATTTTTATCTCAATGCAGTGATTTATTGCAGAAGACAGTGTCGATTCCCGACATGGACATGCAGTCACTTTATCGTGGATTTTTGGAAGATGACCAAACCGCAAACCAGTTGTATGTGTTCTTTGATTGTACCGGGTTGAACATAGAAACACATAGTGATAAGTTTCAAACCGGTGAATATATAATGGCAATTGTAGATGAATTAACCGCGGGTCGAATTAATAACGTAGAAATCAGCAGTGATGTGTTGCAAATATTTAATAATAATCCATTTACAAAAATAATTAATATGGCAAGTGGAGAACCTGTTCCTAGCCCCGTTATTTCTTATTTATGTATGAAAAATGAGGATGAAACATATGCAAATGAATATTATAGTGCTGAAAACGGATATGACAATATATCATTAATTGCACCTATTGTTACACATTCACGATTTGATGATATATATATGTTTTCGAAGACTCCATTAACGGGGGAATACAATAATATTAAGCGTTTTGCACTGTTTTATGATGAAACAGAAGATGATGTCGAGAAAATGGATACTGAAAGTGAAGAATCGAGTGACGAAGAGTCACTTGAAGAAGATTCCAGTGAGGAAGGCGATGAAGAATCTGTAGAGGAAGGTGATGAAGAATCCATCGAAGAAAGTGAAGACGTCGAAGAAGAAGAAGAAGAAGATTCGAGCGAGGAATCATCGGTCGAGGAAGAAGACGAAGAATCAGTCGATGGCGATGAGGAAGAATCTGGTGAAGAATCTGTGTCAAGTGAAGAAGGCGACGAATCGAGTCAGGAAGAGTCAGTCGAATCGGGTGAAGAATCGGGGACCGAATCAGGGTCGAGCGATGAAAGTAGCATCCCAGAACTAGAATTGGCCGAAAACGCGGTGTTTACATTTACAGAAAACGAACAAACCTATTACGGAACATATTCGCTAGAATCTTTTACCGAATTATAATGGATAAAATCAATAAATACATAATGGTAATTTTACAACCATTATGTATTACACACACTCTCATATACATGCACATACACATACACATACACATGCACACACGCCAGTTTACACACATTTACACATTATCCAGACTACTATAAGACGCAAAAAATATATCGAATACTTCTTTCTCAACCTCTGTATTTAAATTATCGACGATTTCGTCTCGCAGTGGCTTTCTTTCATAAACCTTGCCGAAATTTTTAACATACACATTGATGTGATTTATACGCTCATTGATATACTTATCGCGTTCTGCCTGTTTGTCTTGTCTCGATTTCATGTTTTCGATTTGCATACGTACCGATTTCTTTTCAAACTCAGCCTTGTCAATTAATTCGGTTTCGCGCTCTGCCAACATTCGGCGCTGTTCCTGAATGACGTTATTCTTTTGTTGCATGGCAACGTCGGTTAAGTCATTGTTCATTTCATCCACATCTTTATCTAATTCTAAATACCATTTGTGGCGAGTCTCATTTGCACTAATAATGGTATCGCATATATCGGGTTTCTTCAACTGTTCATATCTACGTCTGGCTTCAGTGCCTTCTCTTCCTGAAAATTTATTTCTAAAATCTGCAACAACTGTTTCTTGTATAGTAGGACTGGTTTCCATAAGCCGGTCAAATTCACCTCTGCAGTGTTTAATAAAAGTACCCGCATCACCTCGTTCGGCAGGCTTTTTTGCAAGTTCAATGCGGATATTACGCGCGAATTTATCCCATGAAATGGACGCTACACGATGTGCTTCATTCAACTCCGATATTTTCAAATACTGCTGGATAGTTGTTAAAATACCGATCATAATGTTAATACTACCAATCACTGCAGGTGCATATGCGCGCATCGAATCCGGCAAACTGTCTTGTGCAAATGATGCAGTACCACTGAGTGTAGAAAAAATAATTGCAGGTATCGTGAACCAGGCATGAAAATAGGAATATTTCGAATGAGCACGCGTGTTGAGCCATTTATAACACTGTGCAATATCACACCATTCTACCATAATGACTTCGTTTTCCGGAGACCACTCTACTTTTTTTGTTTTGGATTGGTCCACCGGTTTACTTGCATCCTTGGCTGTATTCGTTTCACTACGGAAAGTTTCCACTTCATCCGTAGTCATTGGCGACGGAGGCGGAATAATATCGGTTTGTTTTTCCGAAGACATATTATATTTTGTAGGTACTAATATAATATAATTACAAAAAAACCAGCCCATCCAGTATACCGGCTAAATGATAGTGTACGATTCTACGTTGGAATCATCATCGATAATGACTTAAATTTGGGTAAGGATTCGACGGCTACCGGAACTAACGCATTTACTTCATTTGGACTGGCAATAAGAGTATTTGGTGCAGTTTCTTGGGTTTGTGATGGACTTTGCTCAGCAGACGGAGCAGGTGCAGCCGGTATTTCATCGGCAGGGTCAAGTATATCATCTAATGTATCTATTGTGTGGTCATCTTTGATGTCTTCAATCGAGAACGTGTAATTCATATTGATGTTCTCGTCCACTTCTTTATAAAAGTCGGCAATACGATGATGCAATCGCTTCAATTGTTTCTGTTGTGATATGTGAAAAAAGGAAATATAGTTAACATACAGGGTGATTTGGTCTTGCAATATGCGATTTTCATGTGTCAATGTGTTTAAAAAGTTCGAAATGGAGAACCCGACTTTATGGTTGTCATTATAATGTAAGATTGAGTTTTCTTTATGCACCGTTTCTAAATAAAGCGAGTTGAGCAGATTCAATATACTTTCATGCAACGCACTAATATCTTCAATGCAGTACTCCTGAAATGGCTCTAGGTCTTTATACACTGGGAATGAGCGTATGCTTAATGCATCATCGTGCAATCGTTCTTTACAGAACTTGACAATCATATTGTGCAATTTATAGTAATCACAATACATTCGGTTGTTTAATAATGCCCGCAACTTCTTTATGTGTTCAAACTCCATAGAAAAGATTTTGTATTGATAATAAAACGAATCCAAACAGAACAGAAAGATTTGCTTGTTATTGTCCCGAATCATCTCGCCGTGCAATCGTTTCAGCTCCCCCAGTTTGGACGCGACGCTGTTTTTCATATTGCCAATCTCTCGTATTATGGATATGATATTTTTAAAACTATTTTTTAGTTTTTCGTTTTGAAATATATAATCGTTTGCCATTTATAAAATACAGATATAAATTATTACTAGTAAAAAATACAACAATACAATTTGTAAAATCTGGAACGTTGGGTACCCCTACTAAATACATATTTGTATATGTATTTGTTTCTCCAGATCCTCGTATTCTTCCACTAAATCTAGCTTGTCTTGTGCCGTGAATGCGCTGGATTTTGTCGTGAACGCATTTGTGATGCTATTGATGATTGGNATGAGTGGTGTCCAAATGGTGGATGATAATCCAAACAGGCCGAGTAGCGGTTCTTGTGTAGTTTTTTTCCAGATATTGTTNGGGTTGACGGGTATGTTCTCAATTTCGTTAACGGACTCNAATGANGTAATTGATCGCGGGGTATCGCTGNGTGGACGATTTGCGCTNNCATNNTNCTGCATCGCGATGTAGTAGCCCACGTTGGTCGCGAGGAATATATTTTTTGATTTCCCAGTATTGGCCGGCTTCTTCGTCGTACGTGAATCGAATGTATTTGTGTTTGTTGAGGTTACGTTGCAATGCTGCTGATTGAGGCGTATTGTAAGGAGCTATTTTTATGAAAGCGAAATAATAGGCATTGTGGTTTTCATTGACCTTGTAAACCATGTCTATTTCATCCACTCGTCCAATACCGAGAGCATTGAACGAGTCTTGTATTGTTTTTTTAGTTACCGAGCCTAACATGCGCGGAATATAAATATTTAATGCCATTTGAGCAATTTAATTGATTGAATACTTTCATTTTAAAGGGCAATGTTATCGTCAATTTTTTACAATCGCGGTACAATGGGTTCGTGGTGCAGCGGGTTCGCGGTTACATATATTTGATGATTTATACAGTTTCACATGGCTCGTCTAACCAACATGATATCTGGGTTTTGTTGCATCGTAATTTTGTATAATTTGTGTTGTTGTTAATTCTGTGTTGTAATAATAAAATTGTCCAATGTCGCATTCTCCCTCTCCGTAAAATCCTCTTGGAAACGTGAGATTTTGATTAGAAGTTGAAATGCCTGTATCAGTACTTGTTGCAGTCAAAACCTGGCGACCATTTACAAACGCCTTGTTTTGTCTTCCTCCTCCATTTCCAAATTGAACATTTGCGGTATAGAGTGCCCATCCGCTGCTTAAACGTCCATTAAATGCTCCGGTAACTGAATCAAAATAATTCACTTGCGAACCATTTGCATGCAATTGTAATTTGGTATCTGCCCTATAGCCTAACGCATACCCATCATAGGATGAACTATCAAACACTTTACTTACTAAAGAACCCTGCGAACCTAAATTATTAATTTTAACCCACATTTGTATAGTGAATGGCTGATTTGCAACTGGATTAAATGATGGATCTTGATTAATTTGAGCAAATTGCCCCGTAAGTGCTCCCGGATTAAACTCAAAATATTTATTGCCGGGATCGGTTGTGGTATTAAATGTTGGCGACCCATTGAGAGTTGCGCTAAGATTCCCACTTGAATTAAGATTTGTCCAAGTAGTTCCAGAACCTGAGTAAGAGCTTGAGTTATTTGCATCTAAGTATATTATGCGATTCGCAGTTAATAAACTGGTTATTATGGGAACGACACTAGCCGAAACAGATTCGCTACTTGAACCGGCAGAATTCACTGCTTTTAATTTGACAGTGTATGTGGTCGCATTTGTTAAACGAGTTACTCCATCACTCGATAGTGTATTTATTTCTACAGGACTATAAATTTGTGGCGGATTAAACGGTAAGAATGTGGTGCCATTGTCGGTAGAATATTCGTAGTTTGTTACATCCCCGATTTGTGTGAACAAAATATACGCCGCTTGATTTCCGCCTACACCGGACAGTGATGTTGGCGTTGATGGAGGAGAAGAATCCAGGGGTCTCCATTCAGCATAAAGTGTTGTATTAGCGTAAATTGTAAATGTATACCCTTGTGAATAAGATATTCCAGAACCATCTGCCATTTTATTCCATCCAGCAAATGTGAATCCGGATTTTTCTAATACAGGAGAACCTGAATTTCCTAAAATTGTAACCGTCGAACCAGATGCGTACGGAGAAGAACCATCTATTGGAGCAATTCCACTTGTGTTGTTATTGCCATTATAGGTAATTGTGTAAGTTGTTGTAACAACTGGTGTCGATTGTGTAACTGGAAACGATACACAACAACCATAAGCTCTTCTATACTTTGCTAAACCAGATCTTTTTTTTCCTGCCATATATGTATATATACATATATCTTTAATTTCTCTGCAACATGCTTTGCTACACCTAAGCGTAATATTCTGTCATAAAATTGATAAAAGTTTACACCATAAACAACTTATAAATTAGACACAAAAGCCTTAATATAAGAAATGCCCATTAAAAACACATATATACAGTTGAATAATTACCCGGTTCTTCCAGTAAATCCATGCACCGACGATGATGAGACGTTTGGTATTATGGTTCTGGAGTTAAACAAGGTAAAAATCACGAATCGCCCCATATTCATATTGTTTACCGTTGACGCGACCGGTTCAATGGGAGATTGTGTCAAACACGCTAATACAAAAATGCAATATGCAATTCAAACACTAAAAAGTATCATGAAATACGTATCCACTCAGGATGCGGATATTTATGTCCAAATAAACACATTCAACGAAACGATAAAAACAATTGTAGACCCGGTCAAAGTGTCACAACAAAGTTTGCCCGATATTCTCGAGACTCTCAACGCGATCGACGCCGATGGTAGCACCAATATCGAAGCGGCATTGACCGCGGCAACAGCTAGTATTACATCATATGCTGAAACTTATCCAAACCATACATGTGTTCATATATTCATGACTGACGGCGAACCAACCTGCGGCGCGACATCATCGGCCGAGCTACTTAAGTGTATTTCAACCGAATATATGTCCATCAATATTGGGTTTGGAACGGACCACAATGCCAAATTGTTGAGCGAACTCAGTATTTCCAAAAACAGCGAATATCATTTCATTGATAAACTCGAAAAC
>JGI25908J49247_10000343_pt1 | contig 13970 bp, 17 predicted proteins | sample LauGreSpBDMM15SD_2_FD_49247 | JGI IMG/M metagenome (IMG submission 49247) | reverse complement strand
CAGGTCCTTTCGCACTGCCTGGTAGCTCAGCGGTAGAGCAGGTGACTGTTAATCACTTGGTCGTAGGTTCGATCCCTACCCAGGCAGCCAGAAAGGGACTTACATAAAAACGCACTAAACCCATGATAGTAAAGGGGTTATGTCACTTTATAGTCTGCTTTTGACGCGAGAGCACGGGCCGCTCAAGTTTGCTTAAATGTAAGCAAATGTAGCCAAGTGTAGGCTGAGACCTGTCCAAGACCTGTCCATAGATTCGGTCGGCCGGCCTTGGCTTGTGCAAAGCCTGGCCTACGGCTTTAAGAGTGCGACTAGCAGTAAGTCAGGCTGTACATCGTCCCATGTCTCGGAAGTCGCATCGAGCTTCAATAAAACTTGCTTCACAGCTTCACGATTAGGAACAGGGGAAATCTTAGCCCCCACCGCGAAAAGATGATTTGTTAGGGCTTCGTCTACCGATAAGGCATCTTCATTAGGCATCTGACCTACATCGAATGGGTTTTCCCCGTCTCTCCATGCGCCAATAACCCATAGCCAATAATCAATCCGCATATCCATCTGCCCATCTACCTCTGCTTGGCACTCTTTCTTATCCTCTTCAAACTCAGCCAACAAATCCTCTTCGTCCTCGGGATACTCCGCAATCGCTTCACGCAGGGCCGACTGCTTTTCCTTCAGATCGTCAAGGTACGCCTTCATTTCCTCTCTGTATTGGCCGGAGGGCGTTCGATGACCTTCGCAACCTAACCCCGCCTTTTCATTCTGTGTCTGCTTTTCTTGCATAGCCTGGAACTGTCTTTCGTTAAGTGACTTCCGGCCATCGTCCGTTCCTAAGATTAAATCAAGCCAGCGCGACGCGTCATACTTTGTAAGCCCGGCAAGGTCGGTTAGCCCGGCATCCTTAATTAAAGCCAACTGCTTCTCCGTAGCTGGTTCGTCGCCATAAAGAGACGCGCGGTGCTTCGGTCGAACGCGCCAATCTTCATCGGTGGGAGTGGTTGGCTCTGCTGCCTTGTCGGGCTCGGGTAGTAATGGCGACTCTGCGGACACTAATTGCCACTCCTTCATGTCCTGCCTCCACCAGTGATCTGTACCTTTGATTATCCCATCGGACAAGGCCTTCGCCAGGTCTCTTTTTGAATACTGACCGATAATTTTCCCAAGTCGTGCGATATGGGTAACCATGAGCTAGTTAGACCCGGGGGGCATATGGATTCAAATCTATTGGTCGCAGGTATCCTTATATTATAAAGCGATAAATTGAGCCCTCTCTGTTCTCAAAATTATAGGGGCAGGGCAGGGTTGCTCTCCGCGGTCGGCAGGGCAGTCTATCCGAATGTCGCACCTCAACCCTCGCACTAAAGAGGCAACTTTAAGCAAATCGGCATGGGTAGTTTTTTTGATTGGGGCAGGGTGTATTTATTATGGGAAGGCGAATGAAGGGCAGAAGGAGGGTTGGGCAGAAGCAGTTGCCTATGGTAATACAATCAAGGCTATGGGGTTTTCGGTGCGTGAGGGTAGCCTTTCTGTCGTGGAGATGGAGAAGCGGCTTAACACCAATTATACCTCAATAATTGAGTTAGGTTTGTTGCTGATTGTTATAGCCCTCGGTTGCTCGATCTACGCGAACAAACTACGTAAGGCGCGGACAGGCGAATAAGGGGCGTTGCGCCAGGCGTTATGTGGTCTTTGTATTGTAATAATATGACTGACCACGACGAAAAGCCGTCCTTCCTCGCCCGCCTCGCTGTCGTGGTCACATTTGGAGTTTTGGCGTTGCAGCTTTTTGGGGGTGTCGTGGCGGGGTCGGGCATCAAGTCGCCCGATTCGTCCGACTTTAACCTAGCGGTTTTCCTTGTTGGCCTTTTCCCCCCTTTAGTTCATTCTGCAGTCGCTGGTACTTACTACCTATTCAAAGGCGCACCGACGAACGCAGATAACGTTGTTAAATCCCGGCTTTTTCTTGTTTGGACTATCTCTTATATTGTCGGGGCCGTATTCTGGTATTTTATTCCCAGGGGTTGAACCCCGGGTCGGATCGTTCGGCTAGAGGGGTAGGGCTTGCCTCAGTCTAGGGCTTGGCGTTTATTCCGATGCTATGAAAGACTCCCCAAAGTTTCCGGAAAGAGAATGGCTTCCTTGCCAATCCCCTTTTGACCATCCCCGGGCTGCTGGAGAAAGGGAGATAACCCATATCACAACTAGCCAAACGAGTTTTGGTTCGATAATTCACCTCGTTGCTAAATCAGAAAGAAGTCGCCGTAATTGGTTTTTTAAAAGTCCCGACGGAGGCGTCACTTGGTTCGTCTTGTCCTCTGGGTAATAATCCCCCTGCCTCGCGCTAGGCCTGGCCTTCGTCGTCGAGCTCTTGCACTCGGTCGGCTTCGGTCACGGCTACGCGGTGAAGCCGTCTATCGTGGTTGCACCACGCGGTTGGCCGGGCAGTCTATCCGAATGACCGAACCCCAAAGCGAGCCGCCTCCATTGAACCCTCGCACCTACTCACCTTTGGGTTTTTTCAATCAGTCTTGGATCGTTCAGGCCGTTATAGTGGGCGGCGGCTGCGTTATCAGCGTCGTGATCAGCGTCGTGATGGGCTTTTTGGCGTTGGCTTGGTGGGGTTTATCTAAACTATACAGATATTTNGGGGGGGAAGGGCTCTGGCCTTTTTGATGTCATTATTATACTCGAAACTTAAGTAAGCCCTTCGGGTAGTTCACCCCATCGGCCACGGCTTGCGCAACGCCTGGTTCCGCAGTGAAGCGACGCGAAAACAAAACCTCTCGGAAGGCCTCGGTGCCGTCATGATACTCGCGAGACGTCCCAACGCCTTGGCGGGGCATTGGAGAGGCCGTATCAAGCAACCTAGGGGCGACCGCGTAGGCCTATACCCCCCCTAGGACACCTCTATTTACCCCCTCCCCACGTCGCGTGGCAGGACACCTGCGTTCCCAAAACGCAAAGCCCCTAGAGCGTTTTAACCTGTTTACAGCAAACCCTATGGAGGCACCGGCAACCCACCTCTGAGGGCAAGCCAGAGGGGTCTAATGGGCCTGCCGAAGGCAACCTACGCCCCCTTGCGGAGTGACTCCTTCTCAACAGCTTTCCGTAGGTCGTCGAGGGATTCCAAGCGGCCCTCGATCTCTTTCTGCAACTGTTTAGTGCGCTGTTGTCCAAGTAAGCGCGCGTCCGGAGAAATCTTCTTTTCGAGGATGGCAAGGTTGTTACGGGCCATCTCATTACTTATTCCGGCAAGGTTCCAATAGGCATACGCCTCGATTTCATCCTTCGCCACGCCCGTGCCTTTGGCGTAGCATAATCCCAAATTAGTCTGGGCCTGGACAACCCCCTGCTCAGCGGCCTTGCGATACCACTTCACCGCCTCGACTTCATCCTTCGCCACGCCCGTGCCGTCGGCATAGCGCTGCCCCAAATTAAACTGAGAAGAGGCACTCCCTTGCTCGGCAGCCTTGTGATACCACTTCACCGCCTCGACTTCATCCTTCGCCACGCCCGTGCCGTCGGCATAGCATAACCCCAAATTAGTCTGGGCATAGGCATTCCCTTGGTCGGCGGCCTTGCGATACCACGATGCCGCTTCGACTTCATCCTTCGCCACGCCTGTGCCGTTGGCGTAGAAATACCCTAGGTTGGATTGGGCAACGGCATCCCCCTGATCGGCAGCCTTGCGATACCACTTCACCCCCTCGACCTTATCCTTCGCCACGCCTCTGCCGTCTATGTAGCAATTCCCCAAATTAACCTGGGCAAAAGCATTCCCTTGGTCAGCGGCCTTGCGATACCACTTCACCGCCTCGACTTCATCCTTCGCCACGCCCGTGCCGTTGGCGTAGCAAGCCCCCAGTTCGAATTGGGCGTAGGCATGCCCTTGGTCGGCGGCCTTGCGATACCACTTCACCGCCTCGACTTCATCCTTCGCCACGCCTGTGCCGTTGGCGTAGCAAGCCCCCAGTTCGAATTGGGCATAGGCATCTCCTTGTTCAACAGCCTTACGATACCACTTTACCGCTTCCACCCCATCCTTTTCCACGCCTCTGCCGTCTACGTAGCAATTCCCAAGAAAGACTTGGGCCGTGGCATCTCCTTGGTCGGCGGCCTTGCGGCACCACTTCACCGCCTCGACTTCGTCCTTCACTACGCCTTTGCCCCTGGAGTAGAAATACCCTAGTAAGTATTGGGCATCGGCATCCCCCTTCTCAGCCTTCGCCTTGTAACCCTCAAACGCCTTTACTTCCTCCGGTGTCATCCCGGCAGTAGCCGGCCAGGGCAGTAATGCCAGGACAGCGAGCAAGATAGCGGACAGCCAATAGCGGGGGGCGAGGTTCATAAGGTTCTAATACATACCTCACCCTAACCTCGTCAATCACCCTCCCCCGCCGCTGAGGGCAAGCCAGAGGGGTCTAACGGGCCTCTGGTGGTGCTGAGCGAGACGAGTCGGGATCTCCCGGAAGTCCGTTGTCTGACCTGAACTTAGCAGCCCGCTTTTTGGCCTCAGCCTTGGTCGAGTCAGAATACATGTCCATGAAGCTATTAGACCTGTCGCCGAGCAAGATGCGGAACTTAAGACACTCGGTGGCCTCTTCGGTGTCGTTAACGCCCTTATTCTTTAAGGCCAAAGCTCTCCTGGAGTGGATCATCCGCAGCTGAGAAAGAGCAGAAATATTGCCCTGCTTTGCCGCCTTAAGAAACCAGGACTCGGCCAGCGATTCATCCTTCTTAACGCCGAGTCGTTTTTCATTACCAATAAGATAGGTAAGGCCGATGTCATACTGAGACTTAGAGTCCCCAGCCTCTGCTTTTACCAGGCGCTCTTTAAAGGCGCGGTACTCTTCGCTGTCGGGAACGTCGGGAGATTTGGACAGAGATGAGCCTGAGGCGAGTTTTCCTTGCTGAGAATTAGCCTTGGCCGACTCGTCTGCTCTGGCGCCGGTAAGGGTTAGTGAAACAAGTACAAGTGCTACGAATGGTTTAATCATTATGTGACTTTGAAAGTCTGAAATGCAGGAAATTTTAAGAATGTGGCAAACTCGATATACGTGCACTTTGTCAGCATTGAATCGTGGCTCGTTAAGTGTGGCTCCGCCATAGGCTCATGGGTTGAAACCCGCCGTCTATTTCTTTGAGTTCGGTTTCGTGGTCGAATGCGGTGGGGGAACAGCCCAAGATCTGTATGCATCTATCCTGGCTAGTATAGATACAGTCGCCGCAACAATATAAGCCTAAGCAAGCAGAATCGATTCGGTTCAAGAAGGCATTCCATCCAGGATTGTATGGTTTATTAAGCTCATATGATCTTCTGTTAACTAGAGTGGAAAACCGAACAGACTTTTCGCGTTCATCGTAGGCCATTCTTGCCTTAATTGGTTTAGCTCGATGCAGCCATTTAGGGCACGGGGATGAATTCCACGGGGATGAATTCGACATTTTTCCACTGTAAATATACGCCCTTTTCTCAATTACCTCTAAATCACCGCAAACTTGGCAGGTCCGAAGGGGGGGGTAGATCAAGACATCTCTCATTCAAAGTGATGTACAAGAATTTCTAAGATAAGCAAGGAGTGGAAGTGCTGCTCCCCACGCCAAATGAGGCATTCTATGCTGTTGATGGGGGCGTTGTCGTCTCCGCTCTCGGATTGAATCTGTCGCTCAAGGGATGCCCCTTACCGCTGTTCCAATGTTCCACCTTGTTCCAGAGATGTTCCAGCGCTTTGGAACACGGTTTCCCCTGCGTCTTTATTGGTCGAACTGCCTCTTTCTTCTTCTTTGTTCCAGATAAATAGAAATAGATACATAGAGAGAGGAGGAGGGCACACAGCGGCGGCGCTCCTCGTCCTCTGGGTCTATGGTGATAGAACTCGGAACACAGCGCGGTTTCTTCCGCAACCCTCAGTCCCTAAGCGCTTTGCCATGTTCCAAACTCTCTGGAACAACCCTTGGAACACGGCGCGCCCCAAACCTCGCTTGCGCCTTTCCATGCAAACATCATGTTGGGTTATGTCAGTGCAACCCAAGGTTAAACCCGATGGTTGAGAGTGTCTCTAGGAGAGCGTCTTAATAGCCACACTCGTAAAAGCACTGACTCCGTTCTTTCCATGACTCAGAATGGGTCGAGTCCGCAGTCCGTCAGAACCTCCAGGGGAATCGCCACCGCGTTCAGGGTCGCGTTCGGGATTTGGAAGCGAACCTTCTCCGCCTTCTCTTTGCCTGCCGCCGCGAGCAGCGCAGTCCTCACTCGCTTGGAGTCCTTATTCCATGGACTGTCTGGCAGCAGGTTCAGAAGCCCCTGCGCTGTGTATGCAACGCAGAGGCCTTTCGACGAGTGCATGAATAGCCCAGCGCGCCCCAGCAGCTCCACCGCCTTGGCGTCCGTCTGATGTAGTAACTCCCGCACCGTGGGCTTATCTCCTGCTCCTGCGTCGAGCTGTGAACTCAGCAGGCGCTCAAGTAACCTATTCGACTCGACGGACTCGTTAGGATTGAAGGCGGACAGGTCGAACCCTTCGACGATCACACGCGCCTCCTCGTCCGTTAAAAGGCGGCCGTGAGTCAGCATGACAGCCCCCGCTAGCAGAGACGAAAACTTATCCACCAATCTGGGTTCACTTAGTAGTCCTTCGAGCGCAGGCCGCAGCTTGTCCTGATTAGGTTTGTGAATGGCCGCATAGCCATAAGCACGCCGCGCCAACCTTGCGGAAAAAGCGGGACGAGCTATGCACCGCGCCTCGATCGGCAGAACCTCCCGCTTGTAAAAGGCCGCTTCTCGTTTGATGGGCAGACGAACCTGGACAAACCTCTGCGTGTCTCGGTCAAGGTTCAGACCGTCATTGATGGAGGAGAATAATCCGCAGGTTCGCGTCCGCCAGACAAGCGCGCCTTTTCCTCCTGGCGTGCCTCTGCTCGTCCGCGCGCCGTCGCCGTCGAAGGACTTTCTGACAAGCTCGACGACCTGTATGGTGCGCAGCTTGGCCAGCTCGTTCAGCGCGTCACTTTCCTGTTCATCGCAGACAACCATAAGCGCGTCCGCCTTCAGCTCCATGCGAATAGAGGCCTCCGTCGCGCTTTCCGCTGTCACGACCCAGCGACCCAGCCCCCGCAAGCATCTCTCCTTGAGCTGTGTTTTTCCAACGCCCCGCTGTCCGTCAATCCAGGCGCTTGGCCGCGTATGGATACAGCCCAGCAGGAACGCGTTTGCGACGAGGCCTGCCAGCGCCAGACCGCCGTCCTTGTGGCCAGACTGCGCTTGGAGCAACTCGACATAGGCCTGCGCCTCCTCGTCCGTGGCCGCCTCCTGCGCCATCTCCAGCGCGTCGCCAGATTCATAGCGATACCCCTCTGGGCTTCGCCATGCGCCGGCCGCAGGTCGTCCGTCCACCTCAACCCTGTTCCCAAGGTTTGCGACGAAGTGGCCTGCGTCGTTCCAGATGCCACGGCCGCGCTTTCTGTCCGCGAGATTGCCTCCGCTGATGCGCCCAACCCTGGCCGCTTCGTCGCGCAGCCATTCGGCCGCCTCGACTGCGCTCCACTTCAGGTCGTCGCCTTTGCCGAACTTATCCTTCCAGAAGGACTCCTTCGCGAGCGCAGGCCGCAGCTTGTCCATCTTCGCCAGCTCGTCGAGCTTCACGCGGCGCTCCATTCGTAGGTCGTTCAGATAGAACACGACCGCCTCCTCGTCGTAGCCCATGACTTCGAATGGCCGACCGCGCTCCTCGTCCTCTGTCGCCTTTGGTTCTTCAGCGGGGGTCGCCTGCTCCTGTGACCGTTGCCACTCGCCCCAGGAGGCCGCGCCGACATTCACGGCAACGACGCGCTGCACCTTGTCCTTGCGCCGCGCTCCAGGCAGGCGAGTCAGGCGAGAGGGGTTCTTGTTTGCCTTATCCATGCCAGCCGCAGCCAGCAGGGGAAGCGCATGAATCACGCCCACGCGTTGCCTGTATGTCTCTAGGTCGGGCGCATCTACGCGAACCCAAGCATGAAGGGATTTGCCCCCAGAGTAGACGACCGCTGAAACAGGCAGCCGCGTCGCTTGGATGACTGCGAACTGCTGCTCCAGAGATGCGCTGTCGAACTCAACGAGCGCGTGCCTGTATGCCGCCACCCCTTCGTCCTTCGCGGCCGTCTGCTCGTCGAGGCCTGGGCGAATAGGATTCTGCCCCATGTAGATTCCCGCGTCCTTGTTCCCAAGAATCGCCTCCGCGTCGAGGCCGCCGACGACCTGCTCCCGCTTCATACAAGAACCGAACCCCTTTGGCATCCATGAGTCACCGCGCTGGGTGACTTGGGAATGAACCCTGATAAGCTCGCCTTGTTCAAATGCGGCCATGATCGCGCGGGACGGCGGGATTGCCTCAGTCGGTAGCGCGACAGGCGCTGGCATCTCCACAGGTGGCGCTATGGCCTTGGCCTTTGGTAGCGACGCAGGTCGTCCGCCCCTTTCGTCAATCATGCAGCCGAATGGCTTGGAGGGGTTGCGATAGACCCAAGTTAGGATTCCGCGCAGGTCGTTCAGCTCGTTAGTAGATGCCCACGACGGCGAACAGGTCTTGTCCCACTCCAGCAGCTCGCCCCAGGCCTCGTCCTCGCCCAGCTTGAACGCGTAGGCCTTGGAGCAAACCTTGAAGGCCTGTCCTCTGCCGCCTGCCCCTTGGATTGCCGAGTCCATCTTTAGGACATAGCGACGGAAGCGCTCGAACTTGTCGGCGCTCATGCTGCGTCCCTCTGGTTCTGCCGTTCGGCGAAGGCCACTTCCAGCTCCTCGTCGGAGTGTTTAAGGCCAATCGCCTGGAGCGCAGCGCGCGCCTTTTCCCAGCGCTCAGGCCATTCGTCGAAGGCGACGAGCGCCAGATCGATAACGCGGAGCAGGTTTGTCTTGTATGGCGAAACAAAGAACTGACGCGCCTCCAGCTGCTGAACAGTTGGGTCGTTCATGACGCGCTCCTTTCGGTTTCCCACTTTGCGTCGTGGCGGAACTTGCCCATCCACTCCTCGCAGGCAGGCAGGTCGAAACGAATCAGACGACCGCTGACGACGAAGGCAGGTAGGTTGCCGCGCTTGCGCCATGCGTCGATAGTCCGCGGACTCACGCCCCAGCGGTTTGCCAGATGCGTTCTGCTCACGGCCGTCTGTCCAGGCAGGATTCGGTCGGGTTTCATTTGTCGCCCTCCTTCTTGTTCTGCGCCTTCGCGATAGACGCGAGGACTGCGTTCAGGTCGTAGCGGACGACGCGGCCGACGCGGTGGCAGGGGATAAGGCCTGCGACCGTCCAGCGTGAGACGGTGATCGGATGAACTGATAAAACGGAGGCAAGCTGCTCCTGTGAGAGCAGTCCGCCTTCGGGTTGTTTGTCTTGTGTAGTTGTACGCATTGTTAGGCTGTCATCTATGCTGTGTTTGGAAGATTTATAGCCCCCCTCACACCCTTGGATGCGCGTCAACTAACTCGCACAAACAGTCCTGTAATCACCTGATTGACATATGTTTATAAAACTAAAACAATAATTAGGGATTCTATTAAAAACACCCTCTGCCCGTCACTTCTAGCCCCCTCCTTGCCTTTTGACCTATTGGGTTCTAATAATCATATACACATGAAATATGGCCTCGCCTTGATCTTCGCCTGCTGCGCGTTTTTTCTTTCTGGTTGCAAGCCAAGCACTCCCCTTAAAAGCGAATTCTATCAGGATAAAAACGGAAAGATGTATTTCAAGGTTTGGATAGAAAAGGAATCCGACATCCCCTATGAAGAATTCACTTGGAAAATTACTAAGGTGGCTGGTCCAGACGGTAATCGTTATAGTAATAGCTATCCAACGAACCGAAGCCTTCTCTTGAGGGGTCGATTTATGAACAGCCATGCATGGGGTGGCGTCAATCCTTACGGGAGCGACTGCCAATCTGGAGACAGATTCATTATTGAGATTCCTAGGTTTTCGCCTCTGTCGATTGACGTGCCTGACACTGCCAAAGGTCTCAAGATTTTACCATACAGTCATTAGCTTTAAACATATGAAACACGCTATGGCCCTCATCCCTGCCTGCTACGCTCTCTGTGCTCAGGTTAAGCTCACCGCCAAAATTTACGCATCGTGATACCAATCCTATACGTATTAGCCCTTTGCCTAGGGGCGTTCTATACTGCCCTGTATGCAATAACTTTTATTATGCTCATCCTTGGATACGGGGACGAGGTGATGGAAGAGGAACGCCAAGAGCGACTCAGGTTTTATAATGGACTTAAGATTAAGAAATAAGGGCATCCCTGCCCTGGCGCCCCAGCTGTAATATTACGGCTTGCCTCACAACCACCACCAATCACTGCTTATTATTATGAAAAGAATCTTGTACGTTCTGTTGTGCCTGACGCTATTGCTTGGCTGTGAGAAGCCGCTAGCTTCATATGAGGTGAAGAACACCTCTTCCCAGCTGGGGCGGAGGGTAGACCGCCCGTCGGGTTGTTGGGATTTTAAGTATACTAACTCAGGGAGCTGGGACTTGTCTTGCAGGCCCCCCGGTCTGATGTCGGAGTTTGGGGTTACTTATTGGACTAGTTTAAAAAGAGTTCCTTCAAGGGATCGTAACGGCTATAAGGTCTTTGCCGGCAGCAGGAACTGGGATGAAATCACGCTCATCGTTGAAAGTGACGGGACGGCCACCATTTACTTGAATCAGGATGGTGATCTAATTGCGAATGAGCTTTATAAATATTACAGTAGTGATGCAGGAAAGGGATTCTGGCGTTACATCTATCTCAAAAACTGAACTTCAATGACTTCCTTGCTTGCAATCTCTACAACCAGAGACGTTTACCGTAGTGCGATTGAATTAATGCTAAACTAGGCTCATTTTTACTGAAGTTTTGTTAGTTTGGCTATAGACCGTTCCCCGTCATTCCACTCTTTGCGACTAAGCCCCACTTTTAAAAAATGAACAAAAGAATTATAGCTGAAACTGAGACGGAGTTTAAGCGACTATGTAAGGAAGGCAGGAAAGACTGGCGGAGACTTGTAAGTAGCGCAGCACCCGAAAGGGCAAACTCGCTGATTATTATACATGCGTGGGACTGCAAGAAGTGCGGTTCGAGCTGCACTTCTTTTTTGGCGTTTCCTGAACCAGAAGGGCCAATGTCATCGCATGAAGCTATGAGGCTCGCCCAGTCCGCAACGGTAGGCGCTTGCAGCGTATGTCTTGATCGTTGGGCTTCAGATTTAGCAGGGAGGCTTTGGAAGTGACATGAGAAGCCTCACGGAAGTTTTAGTTAGTTTAGTTACAAATGTTTTACTCCTTATCTTGTGGGTTGCTTTGGCTGGTTTTTTTCTTTGCGGTTTAGTTTGGCAAATCAAATTTCTTTTCGATTGGCTTTCCGCAAAAGGTAATCAAAAAGCAATCTCCGACCCACCCCTAGAGAATTACGCGCCTGCGTGGTGGGGTCTTTTTGTTATAATTCCGTTGATAATGTGGTTTACCAATAAATGAGAGAGTTGCTCATCAATTCGCTGTAAAGTCAGGTCAGGGCGAATCTTAATCGGCCTTTCGGCGCTTAATCTTTGGTCGGAACGTAATTACCTTGGCCGCCTTCATGGGGTCAGCTGGGTCTATCTCAAACCACTCGCGCGTCATCTCGGAGTCGCGAATAATGTCCTTATAGTTGTCCTCGAAAGTGTCTGGGTCGTGTCCCATGGCCGACGCGGTAGCTGCTGCGTCCTTCGTCTTGTCGAACCAATAGGACGCGGCCGAGACGCGCAGCGCGTTTCTCTGCCACTCGATCGGTGCGGCCGCTTCGCGTGCTTCCGTCATGGCTACGACGAGGTTATGAATCCGCCACTCGTCCAGCATGGCCGCGCGCTCCTTCGGCGGTTTGGTCTGATGGCGAGCTCGGGTTTCTTCGTCCTGCTCCGCTGTCCAGATGTAGCAGTCGTCCTCTTTGCGAACCTTCAGCAGATACGCGAACAGGTTGGGCGGGATAGGCGACGAGCGCCGGGAGGGAATCTTGGCTATGTCCGCCTCCAGAACCACCTTCGCGTCTTTCCAATTAATGTCAGCCCAGCGTAGGCGGGCGACTTCCGCCGTCCGGCAACCGCAGAAGGCCTGAATGGAGATGGCCGTCCGCACCGCAGGAGAAGCTGCCGCCAGCCACTTCCGCAGGTCGCCTGGACGCATGACACGCTTGCGGCGACCGTCCTCCTCTCTCGCCTCCACCTTGTCGGCAGGGTTCGCTTCCAGCAGGTCGCTGTCCACGCAGTAGCCGAAGAACAGAGACAAGTAGCGCTTTTTCGCGTTATAGGAGACTTCGTTCAGGTCGTGTTTCTCCGCGTAGGCCTCCAGCCATGCCTTCACCGTGGCCGCCTTCATGGTCGAAATGGGGGCTTTGCCGTATGTCTTACAGAACTGCTCCAGGGTTTGCTTGATGCGCTTCAGGTGGCCGAGGGAAAGGTTCTTTCGGCGCTTGGCTTCGACGCAGGCCGCCGCCGCCTCCGCCACCGTCTTGGACTTGGCCGCCAGCCCCGCGTCCTTGATGTAGTAGTCCACCGCCTTCGTCAGAGTCGCCCCCAGATGGCGCAGGGGTTCAAGCTTACGGAAGCAGGCGAGCGCCTCGCGCTTCAGGTCGTCGCTTAGCCCCATGGCATTAACCGACCCAAGGTTGTTCTGCTCCGCGCGCTTAATCATGCAGAACTCCTCTGCCGTCGCCTGCTCGCGGAAGAACTTGCGCCGCAGAGTCGGCCGGCCGGCCGTCTGTTCGTAGAAATAGACCGCCCACTTCCGATCAGGACGCAAGGAGAGCAGCAGCTTTCCTTTTTGTTTTATGGGAATGAGGTTCTTCTTTGTCGGACGGATTGGACTGTGCGGAGTCATGGCTTGGGAATGGCAGTCAGCCGCCACCGCGACGCGCCGTCAATTCGCGAAACCTGTCCAAGACCTGTCCACGATATAACTTCATTGGTGTTTTCTAACGAAACAAGGGACTGTTAATCACTTGGTCGTAGGTTCGATCCCTACCCAGGCAGCCAGAAAGGGACTTTTTCGCAAGCCGACCCTCCCCGGGACGGCTTAGCTGGCTTCACCTTCTCCTTGACCACGGGGGCGGTTGCGGGAGGATGCAAGTCACTATGGGCCAGCAAACCAACAAAGTTATCAAGCGTCGTCGTCTCCGTGCTTACCTCGAGCGCAAGAAGGAGCGGATCAAGGCCGCCCGCGCCGCCGCCAGCAAGAAGAAGTCGAAGAAGTGAAGCGCTGCGGTGGCATGGCCTGTTGGCAGGCCGCGCTCATCGCGCTGGCCCTGACCGCCTGCGACTCCCCGCCNCCTTCCGCCGTCGATTTNCCGGGAGTGGCCTATGTCCACCCGAAGCGACGCTCGGAAGTCGACGTGCAACGTGCTTCGGAGGCTTTCTACGCCAAGGAGACGCATGGACAGGACGTCGTTTTTCGCTCGGTTGAAACCGAGCATGCGGGCTATTATTTTTACACGAAGTTCGCTTTCGAGCCGCCCGTCGACGCCCGCTTGGTCTTGGAGGTAGTCCGCACCGAGGCCACGGCGCCCGAACGTTATGTCTTCTCGACGAAGGTTCGTCCGCAGTTTCCGNTCGGTGAATATGTCATCGGCCTGACGGGTAAGGACGCGGGTAGCCCNAAGTGGGTGCCNATNGCTTGGCGCCTTTCCGTCGTCGACGCCCAAGGTAAAGTCTTAGCTGCAACGCATAGTTTCCTCTGGGGTTCGCCCACGGATCTCGGCCAGAAGTAAGCGATGAAGGCTGTGGCTTGGACCGCTTGGCGCCCTTTACGGCTCGCGGACCCAGTGCCGGCGCAGACTTTACGCGAGCAGCTTGATGGGGGGCAGGCGTTTCGCTGGAATGCCGATGAAGACGGTGTGTGGACGGGCGTCTTTGGACGCACCGTTGCTGGGGTGCGCGCCGGCTCGAATGGCCTCGAGTGGCGCGGGGTCGTCGGGGTGTCGACCACCGA
>JGI25908J49247_10000328_pt1 | contig 14316 bp, 8 predicted proteins | sample LauGreSpBDMM15SD_2_FD_49247 | JGI IMG/M metagenome (IMG submission 49247) | reverse complement strand
TAATTGTTCAACACAATTCTTTAACAATTTTTGGCATCTTTTTTTCCAACTATCAACGATTGTACCCTTTTTTGTATAATTATGANCATAACACAAGTATTTATANGATATAATAAATCATTTTCTAATTTTATGANTGCTTCGGATGTCTTAACTTTTTAATGTTTTTATTTTTGTCTTCAGTCATTTTTTTAAGTGTAGCAGGATTCGAACCTACGGCCATTTAGTTAAAAGCCAAATGCTCTACCAGCTGAGCTATACACTCGTTTCATATTTAAAAACTTTTAAATATGAATTATAATATTTTCTATAAAATAATTAATAACATGTTTTTAATTGTTCAACACAATTCTTTAACAATTGTTTTCTATTTTTTTTACTCATCTTATTACTTTCAACTGAGTAAGAATCCATAAGATANGATCGAAGNTCTATAAAAATTTCTTTTTGAAGAGCTACGTTNGTTTTATTTTCATTAGCTGAAACTCGCTTTAATCTTTCTTCAAAATTTGAGATTAAATGATTTTGTAATGAATTTTCATAAAAATGTTCGATATTAACAATTTCTGCTTTTGATATTTCAAAAACTTCTTTAATTTCAGAACTTAACAACTTTTGTTTTTGATGATAACTAATCAAATGAGTAAAAGTTTTTTCTTGTAAATTTTTATAAAGATCGAACTCTTCTTTAATCTTTATTTTTCTAGAGTCTAATTCACTAGCAATCATTTCACCAGCATAATTAACCAATAAATATATGAATATAGAGAATGCAAGTAAAACTAATACTTCTTCATTGAAAACTAAAAATTCTTTAGAAAAAGCTATTAACACTAATAAAACTCCGTATAAGTATTTTGAACTCATAATTTATTATTTTTTCTATTATTTTTTTGATACAAATGATTTTACAACTAAATTTCTGTAATGTTGTTCTCCTACAGCTTTTAGATATTCCTTGTTGGCCGCATTAAAATTTGAATTGTTTAAATTTTTAACATTTGTACTAAACCAGTTATTCCCGTGTTCGGTTAAACTTGAAATATTCGATTTCCATAATTGAAATGAACGAAATATGAGGTTATCATAAATCCCCAATAAATCCGAAACTCCATCTTTTCCTTTATTGATATCGTTTGCTAATAATTCTAGTTTTTTTTGTCTAAACTTTAAATTTTTAGCTATTGTTGGTACAACGTTATGCAGAAGATAAGCATACAAAAAAGTAAATCCTATTGAAAACCAAAAGAATTGTGTAAAGAAATGCATTAAATCGAGTTGAGGCATAGTTTAATTTTTTAGTATATTTAACTAAGTTTTACAACAATACAAATATGTAATATTGTATACATGGTTTTATAATTTTGTTTATAATGAATTAGTACAATTTAGCAAAAGTGTTGCCACTTATAACAAATTGCCTATGTTAAGTGTTAGTCTCACACTAATTTTTGAAAACTTGTTTTAAAGTTATCTTCCTACATTGATGCTTTCAGTAGTTATATTAAAATAACGTAGCAAATCAGCCTGCTTTTGGAAAACAACTGACAAACCATAGGTTATTTTGCTTTGGTCCTCTCGTACTAAAAGCAAATCTTTTCAATTTTCATACAGTAAAAGCAGATAGGGACCAAACTGTTTTACACATCTTATCCAAATATTTCTAAATGGGATGGACTATATCTTCACCCTTTAATAATATTATAAAGGGGTTAACGTATTATGACTAATAGGTTTTTTTAGTCATCGGAAGAATTCTCTTCTCAGTCTCTACAGGGTCAAANTTTAAATTTTTCACTGAAAATATAAACTTCTAATTTTGCATTTTAGAATTTAAATATGCTTTAACAGAAACAGAAGTATGTTTTCGATTTTTAGAATCAGTTAACTCAGCAGTTTTATCAATTAATTCGCATACCTCTAAAAAATCTGCTTCGGTGTTAACCTGTTTATGTTTTTCAATTATCTTTAAAACTAATCTAGCTAGTGGCTTTTTTATCTTAAAATATGGTAATAAGTTTTTTAACAAATTTTCTACCGGTTTAAAACCAGTAATTGTTAACTCTGCCATCCCATCTTTTTTTTTTCTTAATGTGCCCATCCCTAGATTATTTTTTATCTTCAATAAAAACCAATTTCTTTTATCTAATTGATAAAATACAATTGAAATCCTTATAGTGTGACCAAATTTGTAAGAATCACCTCTTATTATTTGAGTTAATATGCAACCATCAGCGTCGATAAAGCCACTGAGGTAAGCCTTGTTTTCAATGCTCAATTTTTCTAAAGATTCTAACGACATGATGATAAATGTTTTATTGAATATTTAACAAATGACTTCCCTCGATATTACCTTTCTGATTTTATAATTTTTATGAGTGGTTTTTTCTCATTATCAGCGAAGGTTTCATCGATATAAGTTAATGCTAAAATTATTATTACTAATAATTTAACGCTGTTTGTCGTCAACGTTCTAAACCCAACTCACGTTCCACTTTAAACGGCGAACAGCCGTACCCTTGAAACCTTCTTCAGCTTCAGGATGTGAAGAGTCGACATCGAGGTGCCAAAACACTCTGTCGATAGGAGCTCTTGAGAGTGATTAGCCTGTTATCCCTAAAGTACCTTTTATTCCTTGAGCGGAAACTTTTCCATTGAAAATTTCCGGATCACTAGCGCCGACTTTCGTCCTTGGTCGAGTTGTATCTCTTCCAATCAAGCAAGTTTACGCGCTTATACCTTTTAATTCGTTTCTACTGAATTTAAACTTACCTTTGCAGATCTTCGTTACTTTTTAGAAGACTACCGCCCCAGTTAAACTAAACATCTTACATTTTCTTATAAAAATAATTAGTTAGATTTTATTTTTAGAGTGGTATTTCATGAATGCTTCAGTAATTAACTAGCGTTAAGACTTAATAACAGCTCCCACCTAGGCTACACAAAAAATAAATCATAACAATACAAGACTATAGTAAAGGTTTATAGGGTCTTTCCGTCTTACTTTTACTACTGCGTATCTTCACGCAGACTCTAATTTCGCTGGGCTCATTCTTGAGACAGTAGGAAAGTCGTTATGCTATTCGTGCGGGCCACCAATTAAGTGGCTAGGAATTTCGCTACCTTTGAATCGTTAGAGTTACGACTGCCATTCACTGAAGCTTCATTTTAGCGCATTTACGCCTCCATTTAACATTACAGCATTGGGCAAGCATCAAACCTTATACTTCATTTTGCAATTTTGCAAAGTCTTGTGTTTTTAGTAAACAGTCGCTATCCTTTTTTTTGTGCCACCTTTAATTAAAAAGGCATTCTTTCTCCCGAAGTTACAGAATTATTTTGCCGAGTTCCTTAAGAATGATTAACCCAAAAGCCTTGATCTTTTAAATCTATTTTCCTTTGTCGGCTAAGTACGGTATTTTAAAAATATAAAGTTTTTCTTGAAGTTTTACGCATCATAAAATAATCCATTTTCTTTTTTATGATTAAACAAAACCTGTCACTTTATATATTGTTTTTATTAAAAAACCTCATCGAATTGTGCTCTCGCATCAATATCTTAGAGACCGACTAACTCTACACAGTTTAACTTTATGTAGAAAACCTCAAATTTTTCGGCTACAATGTTTTTTACATTGTTTTTCGCTACTCATTTTAGTATCTTCACTTTTTTATCTCCAACAATTTTTACAAATTGTTTTCTATGATTTTAAAAACGCTTTGCTACCACTATTAAAGTTTATAGTTTCGGTAGATATCTTTAGTCCTTCTGAATTTTCGATGCAAAAAAGTTTAAACATGCTGTTTTCAATTAGTATTCTATTACGAATTTTTTAAAGAATGGCTGCTTCCAAGCCTACCTTCTAATTATCAAAACTTTTTTACTTTCTTTCTCACTTAGATATCTTTTAGGGACCTTAACTAATAATCTGGGCTGTTTCCCTCTTGACTATGGACCTTAGCACCCAAAGTCTGACTACAAAACTATATAATAAGTATTCGAAGTTTTCCAAGATTCAGTAAGGGTATTAGCCTCCCTAGTCTAAAAAGTGCTCTACCTCTTATTATTAATGTTTTATGCTATACCTACATATATTTCGCAAAGAACCAGCTATCACTGAGTTTGATTGGCCTTTCACTCCTAATCACAAGTCTTCTCAAGCTTTTGCAACAGCTACGAGTTCGGTCTTCCCATATATTCTCATATACTTTCAACCTGCTCATGATTAGATCACTCAGATTCGGGTCTTATTATTATAACTAAAAGTATGTTCTGTTCAATCTTGCTTTTACTTTGCTTTCGTTTAACAACTTAAGCTTGCTATAACAATAAAGTCACTAAAACATGATACAAAAGGCACATCGTGATTTTGTATTAACAAAACTTCGATTAGTTGAAGGTAACAAAATTCAAGATCTTTTCACTTCCATCCAAGGATTCTTTTCACCTTTCCTTCACAGTACTTTTTTCTATCGGTTATGAAATTATATTTAGAGTTCGAGGTATGGTTCCCCAATGTTCAAAAAAAATTACATGTTTTTTTTTACTATTTTAAACAAAAAGTGAATATAACAGGACTTTAACCTTCTACGGTATGCTTTTTCAAACTTTTTTATTCAATTTTTTGTTTTTACTCTAATTCGCTTTCGCTCACCACTACTAACGAAATCTCGGTTGATTTTTTTTCCTTGAGCTAATAAGATGTTTCAATTCGCTCAGTAATTTTATTCAAAACAAGATAGTTTTCACTAAAAGAAACTCATGAATCATAGATACGCGTTCTCATCATGACTTTTCGTATAACGCTACGTCTTTTTATTTCATACCTAGGTATTCTTTTGATACCCCAAAAACAACACTTTATGTTTGAACAATTATTAAATTTAAAATCTAGATATCACTAACTTGATAACTCAACAAAACTAATCTTCCCTGTTANTATAAGTATTCTTAGCGTAATTTAGTTTAACTATAAAAAGAGTTCGAAATGGGATCTTGTTTTCAAAATTACAATAATTGCTGAGTTATTAAGTTATTAATAATTTAAATCAAATTAAAGCTTCATTAAAGAAACGAATATTATATATATAAAATTTAAAGGAAATTTTCCAACGACTGGTTCCCCAACCGTTACCTTGTTACGACTTCATCAAAATCATCTTCCTAATCCTAAACACTATTTATTTTCAACTTTTATAATATAAACATCAATGAAATGTCTAAAAATAATTAAAACTTAAAAACAAATAATGTCTTTAAATTAAGCAAACTCTCTTGATGTGACGGGCGGTATGTACAAGATTTAGGTACAGATTCACCGTTCCTTGCTGATAAACGATTACTATTCATTCCAACTTCATGTTCTCGAGTTACAGAGAACAATCCGAACTGAGGTAGCTTTTTTAGATTTGCTTCAATTTTCATTATTGCATCTTATTGTAGTTACCCTTGTAATACATGTGTAGCCCAACTTATAAGGACCATGAAGACTTGACGTCATCCTTTCTTTCATCCTATATATCATAGGCAATACTCTTTAAGTACACAGACACAATTCAATTAATATAAATGAACAAATTGTCTTTTGCAACAAAGAAAAAGGGTTTCGCTCGTTACTGGACTAAACCTAACATCTCAAGACACGAGCTGACGACAGCCATGCAGTACCTGTAATTTTTAACATAACAAATTTCTTCATTAGAATATAAAATCATTCAAAAGTTGGTAAGGTTTTGCGTGTATTTACGAATTAAACCACATATTCCACGAATGGTATAAATCCCCGTCAATTCCTTTGAGTTTCAGTGTTGCCACTGTACTCCTCAGGTGGAGTACTTAACGCGTTAGCTAAATTTCTGAATATGTTCTATCCAAAAATGAGTACTCATCGTTTACAGCCTAGACTAACGGGGTCTCTAATCCCGGTTGCTACCTAGGCTTTCGTGAATCAGCGTCAGTATAAAACCAGATTGTTGCCTTCGCTTTCGATATTCCTTCAAAAATCTACGAATTTTATTTCTCCACTTGAAATTCTACAATCCTCTTTTTTACTCTAGTAATTTGTTATTAAAAATTGATTTAGTAATTGCTACTAAGATTTAATGATTAACTTTGATTACCGCCTACTCACCCTTTACACCCAATTATTCCGAATAACACTAGCCCTTTTCGTATCACCGCGGCTGCTGGCACGAAATTTGCCAGGGCTTTTTCTCCAAGTAAAGTCAAAATCTTTCTTGGTAAAAGAACTTTACAATCAAATGACTGTCATCATTCACTCTATGTCGCTGAATCAAGCTTTCGCCTAGTGTTCAAGATTCCCCACTGCTGCCATTCGTAAATGTTTAGACCTTTCTCAGTTCTAATGTGACTGTACACCCTCTCAGGCCAGTTAAGGATCATCGGCTTGGTAAGCCATTACCTTACCAACTACCTAATCCTACAAAGGCTCATCTTATAGCGAAAATTCTTTTTGTATAAGGTATTTAACCAAACTATAAGGTAGATTCCCATGTATTACTCACCCGTTCGCTACTCGTTTTTTAACGCGTTCAACTAGCATGTGTTAGGCAAATAGATAGCGTTCATTCTGAGCCAGGATCAAACTCTTTTATCAAAATGTTAATATCGACATAATATATATAATACTCGTTTTTTTAAGGAAACAAATAACTAAAAAACTACATTAAAAATGGACTTTTCACTAAAAGTTGTTTTGAACATTTTGTCATTGTTGGAGATGCTTTACTAATAGGATCTGCTAAGTAAAAGTTGTTAACCTTACCTGAAACAATAAATTTGTTTTTTATTTTCGAATAACCTAATCCAGAAATATCAATTTGATTAAAATATTTGTTACTAACCAAATTATAATTCTCTACTTCAACAAATTTATGATTGAACTCTTTTTCACAGATCAAACTAATGATTGCTGACAAAATTGATACATCTTCTTTAGCTTTACCAGGGGCTGATAAAATTTTTTGAGTTTTTTGTGCACGCCCTTCAATGTTAATATAAGTTGCATCTTTTTCAGTNTAAGCTGCTCCGGGTAGTATTAAATTAGCTTTTAATGCAGAAGAATTACCTTGATGACCTTGATAAACGATAAAACAATTTTCCAAATTATCGTCAATTGTTGCATCACCTATTGCATAAATGAACTTAGGGTTAGTCGAAAGGACATTTACACCAATTCCAACTTCTGAACACCCAATTTGACTAGCTTGAGAACCTAAAAAATTAATACCATTCCAATTTTTAGAAACTACATTAATATTTTTAGTGATAAAACTTAAAATTAATCGAGCTGTACTTTCATCTATACTGTCAAAAAAACTACTACCAAAAATTATCATTGGTTTTTTTGACTTTTTTAANACTTCACAGAATGAATTTTGTCCTTGTGCTAATTTTAANACATCTTCAATAGATGAGCCTAATTGAACACAAGGAAAAGTTAAATTTAAGACTGAACCAATATTTGCTACTTTAAAATTACTGTTTACAAAATGTTTTCTAAGTTGAAGATTTAAAATAGCAGCTTCTTTTCTAGGATCAACACCAATTAAAAGACAAATGTCAGCTTCTTCAATTCTATTTATCGTCGAATTAAATTTGTACAATGATTCAAAGTCTATTTCTTTTAATATATTTGCTTCACTATTCTGAATATTGACTTTTCCAAATAAATTTAATAAATTTTTAAGCATAAAAGCTGATTCAAGNTCGCACTGCGAACCAATGGACGCAGAAATACGATTATTTGATTTTTTTAACTCACTTATNACTACATCGAATGCTTCTAGCCATGAAATTTGAATAAATTTACCATTTAGTTTAAGTAATGGATCACATAAGCGTTGTCTTTTTAACCCATCAAAACTAAATCGAGATTTATCGTTCAACCATTCTTCATTAAGTTCTTCATTAAGACTTGGTAAAACACGCATAATTTCGTACCCACGCAAATCTACTCGTATATTGCTACAAATTCCATCTAAAGTGTCAATAGATTCTACGCTTTTTAATTCCCACGGCCTCGCTGAAAAAGCATAAGGTTTTGATGTTAATGCACCTACAGGACACAAATCTATAACATTTCCAGAAAATTCTGATTTAAATAATTTTTCTATGTACATACCTATCTCGATTTGACTTCCTCTACCAGATGTACCTAAATCAGCTATACCAGCAATCTCATTTGCAAACCGCACACATCTTGTACAATGAATACAACGTGTCATTATAGTTTTAACTAAGGGACCACAATTCTTATCTTCAATTGCTCTTTTATATTCTCTGAATCGACCTCTATCACTTCCATAAACCATAGCTTGGTCTTGTAAATCACACTCTCCTCCTTGATCACATATAGGACAATCTAAAGGATGGTTAATTAATAAAAATTCAAGTACGCCCTCACGAGCTTTTCGGACAGCAGGACTATTTGTTTTTATTTTCATTCCAGGCATTAAAGGCATTGCACAAGAAGCTGCTAATTTTGGGGCCTTTTCTACCTCAACAAGACACATTCTACAATTTCCAGCTACCGATAAGCGTTCATGATAACAAAATCTTGGTATGTCAAAACCAGCAATTTCACAAGCTTGCAACACTGATATTCGAGAATCAACAGAAATTTCGATCCCGTTAACAAATACGTTTAACATCATAAATAATAAGTTCTATTTTAAGAATATGTGGTAAAATAAAAAAGTAAGAGATTTTTTAAATCTATTTTTCTTCTAAAGAATAAGACAATAAATAAGATTCAAAAACTCCAAGCATAGGCAACAAACCAGCGAAATAGAAAAAATAAACAAACGTTGCAATNTGTCCTACTTCTAAATAAGGTGACTCAGGAGCACAGCCTCCAATCCAACCTAATACAAAATAGTCTAAAACTAAAATCCAGAAAATTATTCTGTGTAAAGGTCTAAATGAAGAACTTCGAACTTCTGACGTTCCTGTGTAAGGTAATATTAATAAGATTAATAAAGCTGCAAACATAGCAATAACACCTCCAAGCTTATGTGGTATTGACCTTAAAATCGCATAGAAAGGTAAAAANTACCATTCTGGTACAATATGAGCCGGAGTAACCATAGCATTTGCTTCAATATAATTATCAGAGTGTCCAAGATAATTCGGAGCAAAGCATACAAACGCTATATACATAACAAAAAANGCTACCCAACTAAATAAGTCTTTAAAAATAAGATATGGGTAAAATGGTATTTTATCAACGTTACCATTAATTCCTAAAGGATTATTTGAACCTTGCTGGTGTAATACTGCTATATGAACAACAACTGCACCCGCGATTAAAAATGGTAACAAATAATGAAAACTAAAAAATCTGTTTAACGTTGCATTATCTACAGAGAAACCACCCCATAACCAAGCCACAATTGGTTCTCCCACGATTGGAAATGCAGAAAAAAGATTAGTAATAACAGTAGCTGCCCAAAAACTCATTTGACCCCAAGGTAAAACATAACCCATAAAAGCTGTAGCCATCATTAAAATTAATACAACAACACCAACTATCCAAACAAACTCTCTTGGCTTTTGATACGATCCGTAATAAATACCTCTACCAACATGAACATATACAACTAAAAAGAACATACTTGCACCATTTGCATGTAAATATCTGATTAACCAACCATTATTAACATCACGCATAATATGCTCAACACTTAAGAATGCTAAATCCACATGTGGAGTATAATGCATTGCTAAAAAAATTCCTGTTAAAATTTGAACTCCCAAAAAAATTCCAGCTAATGATCCAAAATTCCACATGTAATTAATATTAATTGGAGTTGGATAATCAATAAGATGATCGTTTAAAATGTTAACAATCGGTCTATTTAAAATTCTTAAACTGCTAGATGACATAATTTATATATATTATTTTGATTTTAAGGGTGCATATAATAAATATGCACCCTTAATGTAAAAATTAAGACTTAATCTTTGAAACGCTTGTGTCTTTGATTAAAGGTAACTCGTCAAATGTATGGAAACCTGGTGGTGAACCAACAACCCATTCTAAAGTTAATTCGTATTTCGAATCAGTATTTTCTTCAAATGCCCACGGATTAACAGGACAAGTTTCTAAGTTAGTTAATGTTTCATAAACAACAACAAAGAAAATAAGAATTGCAAAAACTGAAACATAACTACCAAATGATGAGATATAGTTATAACCCGCATATGCATCTGGATAGTCAGGTATTCGTCTTGGCATTCCAGCTAATCCTAAGAAATGCTGAGGAAAGAAAGTAATGTTTACTCCGATGAAAGTCGTCCAGAAATGCACTATTCCTAAGTTTTCAGGGTACTGAAATCCGGTCATTTTTCCAATCCAATAATAAAATGCTGCAAACATACCAAAAACTGCACCCATTGACAACAGTGGCCTAATTTACCAATCTAGTTTCCCGTATCAATAAATCGACCCCGAACCGTACGTGCAACTTTCACTGCATACGGCTCTCACCAAATTTAGATGTTTTTTTTCAAAAATTATTAATGGAATTTTTTTTGATAAAGGGTTTTGATTAGTCACATATCTTACCCATATATCTAGCAAGTAGTGACCAAGAATCTTATAATCTCTTTCCGTCATAAATACCTTTATGGATCTTTATGTGGCAAGACTTACAAACTGGCACTTGCTTTCGATTGAATTTTGCCATTGTCATGGATAACCAATCTTTTTTCTTGCTAATATCCTTAAGGGCTCTAACGTGATGTACCTCGATATTATCGTAACTATCACATACAATACACGACCCTGTAAGATTTCCAACGTGTCTNTTATGTCTATACACTAAACCTTCGAAATAATTTTCGAAAGAAAAATTATCATCGAATCTAGGTATAACTTTCCGAGGGCGTTTATAGGAAATATTAGGATAAGATATAGACTTATCTCCGACCTTTATTTCAAGATTCTTTCCATAGCGTTTAAAGGTTCCTCTCATTGTTCTGAGTTTCATCTTGGAACTTATAGTTAAAGCACAGGAATATTTTAGACTATAATGAACTCTAGCTGCTAATCTACCATAATTATTGGCCATAGAGTAGTAATTTATAATTCCCCGTTCGATCGATTTATACGAATCTACAATATTCCATAGGTCCGTATTAATATACCTCCCGCATCTGGTTGGCTGATTCTCTTTGTTTAGAAAGCCCTTTAATCGAAGTCTTTCGACCACTCTTTTTATAGGGGCATTCAGAATAGTTCGAGTAGTTTTTCTGACTAATCGTTTACGAGAGTTGTANCCAACAGNCATTTTAGATTTAGGAGTACAAGAAATGTCATATCCTAAAAATAACGCTTTTTCGGTTGTTGCATGTGTTATGTGTGTCTTGTCTATGTTTAGGGCCATAGCCAAGTGTTTTTCTAGAAAAACTTTGATTTCTTCTCTAATTCTCATGCAAGTTTCTTTCGATCCTATTACCCCAATCAGAAAATCATCAACATAACGCACGTATGATACACGGCCAAAATTTTCATCGTTTGCAATTCCGNTANTAATAAGTTTATCCANGGCACTTCCGTGTCGTCGAATCATCTTAGTGTATTCAGGGTTCGCTTTCTTTCTACTNCCTATAGTATATTTAGGGATCAATACGTCCTCCATCCATTCATCAAAAGGATGCATATAGATGTTGGATAGTATTGGGGAGATCAGTCCTCCTTCAATAAGTCCTAATTTCATAGGAGTTACCTCGTCAGGCTTTTCCCCATAGCCTACGCGCATATATTTATACACGAGGTCTATGAAAGGTTCATCTTGAATCTTTTCTCGTAATATACTTACTAAAATATTATGATCTATACTAGGATATTGTTGATTTATGTCTCCTTCAATAAACCAATTAGATTTTCCGAAGTGAAGTCTAACTAGGTTTAAAGCGGTGTGACATCCTCGTCCCGGTCTGAAAGCGTGGGACGATTCACGAAATTGTACATTGAAAATACATTCCAACAGAATTCTCATTCCCTCTTGTACTATCTTATCTCTGGGAGAAGGGATAGTTAGTGGTCTGAGTTTCCCGTTTAGTTTTGGTATGTATGATCGTCTATTAGGCCGAAAATTAAACTTTCCATTCCTGAAAGTATGTATTACTTCATTAAACCAAGTCATATCTATGCTGTCTAATGTCTCGAGACTGAGACTCCGGGTCATGTTACCTGGTTTAGATTTAATGTTTAAGTAGCATCCGACTAGATAGTCGCGATTACTCATAATGGTAGTTAAATTACTAATTCGCTTATTATCGTCTAAATCTTTTAATAATTTTTGAAACTGATTTTCGATTTCTTGACCCTCGAACCAAGTATCTCCAATCATAAATTTGCTAGATTCCTTCCCGCAGATGAACGCAGTACTATGAATCCTCCGTCTCCCCCATACTTTCGTATTTCGGGAGATCCCGAATTCTGATCGCTTTTGGAATTGTTTACCCTTAGGACCCTCTCCGATTACTCTAGAACTACTAGTTGGTTGCTTCAATTGATTCAGGGCAGAGAAAACTACGTAATTCTTTGCCCTCTGCACGTTCTTAATATAAGAAAGAGGGACTTCAGACCCTACCATCGGATTGAGGTTCGTTATCCTATCCATAGGTAACTTTATCTCGACTCTCGCTATTTCAGAGAGCCTTTTCACACATGCTATGGTCCCTTTCGGAGTTAGCCTCCTCAGGTAAGTGTGATGATTTACTATTAATTTATTATCTATGCCGTAATTTAAAGACGAGATAGAAGTATTAGACGTAATTGTCATTGTCATGGGTAATTAGTATTGTCATAGATAATAGATGAATCAATTAAATAGGTCTGTTAGTCAGACAACCAAAAGCGTCATTAGACGGCGCACCGTAATGGAAATGTGCTACGACATAATACGTATCATGGAAAGCAACGCCTAACCCAGCGTTAGATAAAATAATACCAGTTAAACCTCCTATTGTAAATAAAAAAATGAATCCAATAGCAAAAACCATCGGAGTTTTTAAATGAATAGAACCACCCCACATAGTTGCGATCCAACTGAAAATTTTAATACCCGTTGGAACAGCTATAATAAGAGTAGCTGCAGTAAAATAAGCTCTTGTATCAACATCCATTCCTACAGTATACATGTGGTGAGCCCATACGATAAATCCTAATAACCCAATACTGAGCATAGCATAAATCATTCCAACATAACCAAACACAGGCTTTCGAGAAAAAGTTGATACAATTTGACTAACAATACCAAAAGCTGGTAATATCAATATATAAACTTCTGGATGACCAAAGAACCAAAATAAATGTTGATATAAAACTGGGTCACCTCCTCCTGAAGGGTCAAAAAAAGTAGTATTAAAATTACGATCACATAATAACATAGTTATCGCTCCTGCTAAAACAGGTAAAGATAACAATAATAAGAAAGCAGTGATTAACACAGACCAAACAAATAATGGTACCCGATGCATAGTCATTCCTGGGCATCGCATGTTAAATATTGTAGTAATAAAGTTAACGGCTCCTAAGATTGATGAGGCTCCAGAAACGTGTAAACTAAAAATTGCTAAGTCAACAGCACCTCCAGGATGGGCCATAGTACTACTTAATGGTGGGTATACTGTCCAAGCTGTACCTGCTCCAACTTCTACTAAAGTAGAACTTAAAAGTAAAATAAGTGCCGGTGGTAATAACCAAAAAGAAATGTTATTCATTCTAGGGAAAGCCATATCTGGGGCACCAATCATAATAGGAACTATAAAGTTTCCATAGCCACCAATTAAAGCAGGCATTACCATAAAGAAAATCATAATAAATGCATGACCAGTAACAATTACATTATACAATTGATTGTTACCTCCTAAGACTTGAACACCTGGTCCTGCGAGCTCCATTCTAATTAAAACAGAAAGAGTAGTACCAATAACGCCTGAAAAAGCGGCAAAAATAAGATATAAAGTACCAATATCTTTATGGTTTGTTGAAAAAAACCATCTAGTAATAAATTGTGACATTAGTGTCAACTATTAAGAATTTTAAGCCTTTTCTTTAACTTTCAGGATTTAATTAATTTTCGTTCCACTTTAGATTAGGAGTTTTTGTTGTTTGATTCATCAAACGAGAACTTTGATTTAAAATGTTGACTCACTGTTTTTTCATTATGAGATTTTATTCCTATATGATATTTACTAAAATTTTGATCCACTAATCTACAAGCGTGTAAGAACAAGCTCATATCTTGAGGAACAATTTCTTTAGATTTTTTTACTACACTAAT
>JGI25908J49247_10000324_pt1 | contig 14374 bp, 7 predicted proteins | sample LauGreSpBDMM15SD_2_FD_49247 | JGI IMG/M metagenome (IMG submission 49247) | reverse complement strand
ATGCGATCTGTGCGGCTGATAGGTCCCATCTCGTTGATGAAGGCGCTCATGGATGGCCATACTTTGGTGATCTCGGCCCCTAGCTTGATGGAGATCCCTGGAACTTGAGAGACCATGAGTCTCCAACAAAGATCAGGAGTTATGTTTTTTCCACGGCGTGCTTGAACGATTAACGCAGCTTCATGGTTGGTTGCGGCGGCGCCACCTCTGTTTGGGCTTGCAAGGAGGTCAGTTGGGTTCTTTGCGACCCTTGCCGCAAAAGCAGCGATGAAGGCAGCTGTTTCCTCTGTGTTGCGAGTGCCGAAGACATGAATGCCATCTCGGTAAAGTGTGTTGAAGATCATGCCTTGGAGGGCCGCTGTGGCTATGGGACCGGTCATTCGTGGAGCGTCTTGCAGACACCAGTTATTGACTGGGGACAGACCCTCAAGTATGTATGTGATGCGGTGTGCAGGGTAATGCGCCAATAGCCTTGCTTTTTGCTCGTGGTACCTGCCGTCTTTCATGCTAGCTGCGAGATCGGCGATGGTCTTGCGCTCAAAGGCCCACACGGCCGTTTGGATGGGCTCGATTGTGGCGTCTGCATTAGGAATGTTTACTTCAATAAGAATATCGGCCATGTCAAGGGGGCGCACAATCACTTGATCCCCGAATATCTCGGCAAGTCGAGACTCTCGATTGTCAAGTATGATGCGCGACATTATGTGAGTTTGTCGGTATGTAAAAATAGGTGTGTTGCCTTAAGTGGCGGCTACTTACTCTTTGACTTTGCTTTGCCATCGGACTTAGTCTTGGCATCGGACTTGCTCTTACTCTTGCTTTTTGGCTTGATCTTCGCGGCATTCTTAGCCTTCTCTTTTGCCTCTGCTGCAGCCTTGTAGTGTGCCTTCATGGCATCTAGCACCACTTGAACTTGCTTTGAATCATATGGAGGGCTTCGTTTTGACTTTGCATAAGCTAGATGCTTAGCCATGATGGCATTGACGAACTCGATCTCATGAGGTTGCATGATGTGCTTCTCTACCTCAGCTCTGTTCTTCTTCCGCATCTTTGCATAGCGGAGAATGTCGTTGCTTGGAACGCTTGGGCTGATCTCACTTGATGACGACTCGGATGTGCTCTTTGTGGGTGGTTTGCATACTTTTTTCCTGCCAACACGAACACAGTTCATGTTTGGTGCTCTATATGTTGAGCGCGTAATGATAATGGGCTGTTGTCGTAAAAATCATGCTTTGCCATCTTGAAAGATCAATCGATATTGATCTTGAATCTTGATTGTGTGGCGCATCTCAGAAGCAATCCGCTCCTTTTCAGCAATCGTGAGTGTGTTGAAATCAAGTGTCATTATAAATGAATGCCGAATCAACGAAATGGTTAACGGCACTCCGAACAACTTTGCTAAGATACGATTCGCATATTTGTTGAATGAGCGTGGTATGTCAAACTCATGCCCATCCGGCTTAACAAATAAGTATTCGCGTGGGCGTTTGTTAAGGCTTAATGCAATTTCTTCGCACAAAGCACTTGGCAATGTTTTTTCAAAAGTACCATGAGATGCGGCAGTCTTGTATTCACTAAGCACGAGTTTGCAACTATTCTTTGCCATGTGAATATAGTTCGCGACGGGCTTGCTTGGCACAACTTTGTACAATCGGACTGCATTGAAGTCGGATCGCAGTGGGTAGATGTAAGTGTACATGCCAAGGAGAAGCCGTTCCACACTGCCTTTTTGAAGAGTATCACGCTTCTCTACTATTTTTGAGTACTCAACATACCCTTTTTGTTGGCGGTCGGTGGGCTCGTTCTTTTTGTATCGATCAATCACAACTTGATCTGCATTGCTAAATGCTTCAAACCACTGCTTGTGTGCCGCTTCAAGCTGCTCTTTAAGTTTTGGAACGTATCGGAACAATGATAGGACAATAGAGTATCTACTTTTCAAAGAGGTATCTGATTTCGATATGTCAACCATTTTTTTTATCGACGATGGTGCATCTTTAATGATATCGAACATGCTTTTATTAAGTGTTTTCTCTAAAAACCTTATGTGATCAATGTAGTTTTGTTTTGTGATACTTGCCAAGTCTGAACTTTGTATATACATCGTAAGATCATTTGTACTATCGTACATTTGCTTCATGTTACAATCTGACTATAAATAATAAAACAAAAGCCGCTTTGAACGCACACAAATTAATAACTTGCTTTTTTTATGGATAATATTCAAGTAGTTTTAGTACTAGTTTATTCGAAGCATTTTTAACCTATATTATTCGAAGCATTTTTAACCTATATTATTCGAGGAGTATTCAACACAAATCGTATCCCCCTGACCACTCTCGCGCGAGAGTGGTCAGGGGGATAGAAAGTGTATTTGTTTCTCCTCGAATAACCAACCTTACTTCTTCCTCGAATAAACTCCCTTTAATATTACTTGAATTAATAAGATAAATTAAATCGTTTATAAAAGTGCGTCAAAACTCCTCGATTTAAAGCATAACTTTATATAGCTATATACCTCTGAGTGCTGCTCTCACCATGTCTTATACACATGTCATACATATCGGGGACATCCACATACGAATCGGTAACGAAGAATGTGCCCGTGTCCAAGAATATACATCAGTATTCAAAAGACTCGCCACTGACCTTGCAAAACTACCATGTATTCAAAATAATGCGGCACTGATTGTGGTGTGTGGAGATGTGTTTCATAACAAAAACAAGCTTGAACCTCATACCGTAAAATTATGGAATCGGCTTATGAAGGCACTTACATCCATGGCACCAGTTGCCATTATATGTGGCAACCACGACTACCGTCAAGAGGCGCCGCATGCCCCTGACCTTATAGATGTGCTCATGAACTCATGGGGTGACTCAGCATACCCATGTACATACTTGAAAGACACGGGGGTCTACAACTTTAATAACATAGACATTGGTCTCGTGTGCATTAAAGACACGCTGAACTCTCTAAGCACATCAGGTATGATCGCCGATCTACCCGAGTTTCCCATGCCAAACGAGTCAAGCAAAGCAACAACCAAGATCGCACTATTCCACGGCACAATCACACAAAGCGCACTTCCCAATGGCCAGCTCATGGCCGCAGGCAAGGGCTACCCTCTCGAATGGTTCAAAGGCTACGACATCGTCATGCTTGGTGACAACCACAAGCAGCAGGTCAATAAGAGTGCATGGGGCATGCCTTGGGCCTATCCAGGCTCACTTGTCCAACAAGACATAGGCGAGCCAGTACAGGGACACGGCTACATCCTATGGAACGTGGAAACACGTACAGGTACTGCACATCACATATACAACACATATGGTCGCATGAAGGCACGACTCAAGGATGGGGGTCTTCAAGTCCGTGTTGATCATATGCACTACGTGCCAATTGAGAACGTTGCATATTTGCCTTGGTTTCCTAAACAACCATGCATTGCTGTTATTGGAAACATAGGCGTTGAGGTTCCCATAGCCGCAATATTGTCCAACTACGGCATTAAGCCATGTGAGCTCAAGACAACCGCTATGCTAGCCAATGAGATCATGGAAGGCGATGGCAACACAGAAGCAGAAGATGCCACCAACGTGGATGGCCTTGTTGCAGAGATTGCAAACCTAAACAATCCTCAACGATGGCTAGAATACATAAAAACAAAGGATGCTGATCTTGGTCAATCGATTGCCAATATGCAATGGATGGAGAATCCCGAGAAGATGATCATGGATGTGGTTCCTATGTCGCTAAATGCCGCAACCGAGTTGGTAACTACAGTGAACAACACCCGGATGAAGTTGCAAGATTTGTGCAGTACCCACCAACGTATAAGTGCACAAGTAGGCAACACGACATCGAAGGTGACGCTAAAGCACATGAGATGGTCATGGGTATTTTCGTATGGCCAGCACAATTGGTTCTCTTTTGAAACGATGGAGGGTAAGATTGGCATTCTCAATGGCCCCAATGCGAGCGGCAAGTCGTCGTTTATAGATGCCCTATGCATCGGCCTATTTGGCGAGCCCAACCCCAACCGTCAAATGAACAGTAGCAAGAAGATGTCGGGTCACTTTATTCACAACCAACGTCCTGCTGGAGGTGCATCATCTGCCATGCATGTCGACATCATCATGGAGGTCGATGGCACCGAGTACGAACTGATTCGCAAGTTTGGCGTTCAGACCGATAAGAGCGAAAGCAAGGTGCTCAATGCCGATCTATACAAAATCGAAGTGGAAGACAATCGCCGAATCAGAAGCAACTACAAAAGCGGATCAACGACCGTAAACGAGTGGGTCGGAGAACATTGCGGTACCATCGACGATGTGCTGAAGACCTCGATCGTGACCCAAATGGACAATAACAACTTCTTCTTTGCAAAAGCTGATGAACAAAAGCATATTATAGATCATGCGGTTAATCTCAATGCCCTACAATCATTTGGCAACATTGTCCACGAAGCTCTCCTTGGTCACAATACGATCATTAAGATGGTATCCACAATGATCGGAACATCTCAACTAACGATTAAAAACGAGTTAATTTCCACCGAAGAAGAGATTGATGCGTACAAAAAAGAACGCGAGCGCTTACAACATCAAATCAACACAGGCGAGCAAGAGCGAGACTCTTTGGCTGCCCAAGCAGGTGTGTTCATCGACAATCCTCCAACACTCTCACTCAAAGACCTTCAAAATAAGTTGCTGACGTACCCAGCTTACACATTCGCTCCGCCGTTTGCAAACGCAAATAGTGAAAAGCAAAAACTGATCGATCGGTTGACATTGATACACCACCTCATCAAGGCCATAACGAATATACCATCCACATTTACCATGAATAACCATGATCTAGATGAAGAGTCGGCCGACATTGATCACCTTAAAGATACCGAGGCCACAATGGCTTTTGCCTATGAAAGTCACATTGCCAAAAAACCCTATGGGGCACGCCCAATTGACACAATCATGCACAACCTACAACTTCTAAATGTGTGGTTTGACGATCATGACGAATGGCTGAAGACTCCGGGAGCAGCAAAGAAAGAACTCAAGCGAGCACTCATGGCTCAACATGATACCGAAAACGCATATGAAGAATGGGCAAGCCAAAAGGTTGAAAGAGTGGATCTAGACAACGACGAAGAAGCCCATGATGGCCTAACATGGCAAAGCAAGGTCGACGCATTCTCAATCATCAAAGCCAAATTTGACAAAAACAAACAAAAGTATGCCATACACATTTCAAACACCATCACACCTGAGCGAACAAAAGACAAAGAGTCCAGATGGATCGAAGAGCTCACCAAGTATGAAGAGACAGTGAGTGTGTGTGAGCAAAACGAGTGGACCGACTCCTCACAGTGCAAAGACAATGCTGCTCAAACTCGGGCATACTTGGTTAAGCGAAAGGAATGCGAGGGCACACTCGCAAGAGAACAAGCCGAATGTGATAGGCGCAATGTCGAATGCTCGCTACATCCGAACTGGACGGTTGAGAAGTATGCATGGGAGTGTAGCGCCAAGCGCTTTGGAGACATCGACACCGCGACGCTAAAGATGCAAATCACCGAACTCCGTCAACAACTTGAGCAACGCACCCAAATCGACCAGTTTATCCAAAAGTCCACAGAGGCACTTGAGGACATGCACTCAGACGGCTGGGACACGGAATGGGCCACATGGAAAGCACGCCTTGCTCGCGCCGAGAAACACAACTGGAGAAACACCAATGTGCTATTGGAGCAACTTCAATCCTTCGAAGACAAGCACATGAGCCACCGTCTTCTTACGACGCAGCTCGTCGTTCTTCAAAAGGAAAACCTCGAGCTGCAATCATGTCCTTTCAATGACACATGTAATGCATGCCGTGCAAACCCGATGCACATACGACGCCACAAAATAGCAGCCGACATCGAACAGATTACTCAAGATCTTGTCGACCTCGGCTCTCTGGAGGAGATTGATAAAGTGCGAACCTATCTTCGCAAGGGCATCGATTGCATTACATACATTGATGCCCATCGGCAAGAAGTAGAACGCAAGCACTCGGAGCGCACGAAGGCAATCAAAGATCACGAACAAGTTGTTCTGCAAAACAAGAGGCTACTCACAAAGATTCCCTTACGCCTTGAGATCGAGGAAGCCCTCGAAAAGGCAATATCAAAACATGAAGCGTTTACACTATTTCAAGCCCGCAGTGTCATGCTTTCTGCCAAGTTCGAACGCCTTGAGGCACTTAATGCCGAGATGGTAGCTTTTGAGGCGACCGTTGCAAAGCTCAAAAAGAAGCTCGATCGCATGCAAACCGAGGAGGAACTCCTGTCCACTCTAGAATATTGGGAATCTGGCGTAAAGGCTACGTCATTCATCGAATTACACAAAGAGCATATTGAGCGGGAGTGTGCCGCATGGGAAACGGCAAGAAAGCAATGGGTTGCCCAAGAAGCATGGAATATAATGAAGGAACAACTCGAGGCCGGCATCGCCAAGATGGAGAATGACATAGTTGCGGTCCATAAGGCTGCTTATGCTGCATGGTTGCAAGCTGGAGTCGGTATCCAAGTGCAACGCACGACTACCCATGAGCGCATCGCTAAAATAGAGAGCTTTATTGCCAATGTCGAAGAGAAGCGCACATTGCACACTGCACTTATTGCCGAGCAAGAGCTTAGCAACTCCTTTGTCGAATGGGAAGCTCAAGAGAAACTGTTAAAGACCGAACTACATACTACACGTTACCGACTCTATAAACTTGAAAGTGCTGATCTCGAGGCTAAACTTACCGCTATTGGATCTATGGAGGATGGAATACAAAAGCATGCACGCACAAAAGCCGCAATTGCTTGGTACGAGTATCAAGCACTAAAGGAGACGTTGATATCATGGAATGCACGTTTGTTTCACATTTGCGGCATCATAGACCAACATGACCGTGATGCATCACGTTATGGAAACCAAGAGCGAACATTAGCCACTCTCAACCAACTCTGGAATGATTGGAGCCGCCGTCGCGACCTTCTTACTAAGCTCGATGAGCGACTAGTTGGCGAACGTGGCAGAGGCAAAGGCGTGGGGTCCACCGGCACCGATACATTCAAAGAGTGGGTTTATGTGTCTTACGTTCTTCCGATGATCGAGCGTCGGGTCAACCGCTTCCTTATGGACATAGATGACATTCGTCTGTGCATAACTTATCGCGCAAAGAACCTTCAATACTCTGTGATCGATCGGGGCAATGAGACCTCCTTTGCGGCTAGCAGTGGCTATCAACAATTCGTAATAGGCCTGGCAATGCGCCAAGCTCTTGCAGCTGTGGGTGGCGCAGGAAACAATCTACAACACATGTTCATCGACGAAGGCTTCACGGCATGCGATGCACAGAACATTGAAAAGGCCCACGATGTCCTACGGCTTCTTATCGGCATGGGCAAGTACAAGAGTATCCTTCTCGTAACACACCTCGACAGCATCAAAGAAGCCATTCCTTTAAAAATAAACATTGTTCGCGATAACTCCTTCTCAAAACTATGCTACGGCTCAGAGTACCCTGTCTTTGATGCAGGCGTTCCGCGGCGTGGGCGTCCCCGTCGGGTGGTTGCAGTGTAGCCGGACATGCCGGTATGGTATCTTTGAGCTTTATGTGTGCGAACCATGGAATTATTGAACATTACCATACTATGATGGACTCATTTTTGTATGCAACGACACACCAAGGTCGCGCGGCCCGCAGGGCGTCATAGCCATAATAGGCCCAAACTGATACGTCAAGCCTGAACTTACTCGTCTTGTTGTTATGTCTAAGATCAAAAAATGGTCTCACCGTGGTGTAGTGTAGCCAATGGAGATAATACAAAGAGTCGCAAAGGAAAAGTACCTCAAGCTTCGCGACTGGCATCGCAATACACTCGAGGTCTTCACGAAACACTTGACGGCCAAGGAACGCACCGACTTGAAGAACTGCTTTCGAGCAAAACTAGTCAAGAGCGGCGCAATGCTCCCTCATCTAGGCGCGGTCATGTCAATGAACACCGAAACTGCCATCTATATCACCAATGTCTATCAACTGCTAAAACGGTCACCGCGTGTGCCGCATCGCATGATCGTAAATCGCTTTATACGCATCGATTCGAGCGATCAAGTACTTACAAGCAACAGCCAATCATGGCCGCCATCAGACGGGTTTGTTTTGCCCCACATATTGCCTATGGCAACAACGCTACGTGAGGCATTTGCCATGCAGTGGACGTTCAGATATGACAAAAATGAGGGCGATCAACCTAATGCACCATGCTGCATGTTGCGCATAAAGGTTCATGCTGGAGCCAATGCTTTCTTTTGGGGACCACCCCCCACCCCGGATGCCAAAGACATTTCGCGTATGGCCAAAGAGCTCTTCGAGAAGTACCAACTTGAATATGAAGTTCTCTTGATGCCCCACACCCTTCGCGTGACCAAGGTTGGCGAGCGCAACATCTGCACGGGAATCCTTCCCGAGTATGCCGATGGCATCAAGATCGATCATGTCCAGCAAAAGTGGTGCAAGATACCCGTATACGATTGTGAGCTTGAGCCCATCGAACTTGTTTGCGTGATGTGTGCGTCGAAAGAGATCACCCAGCAATTGTGTGGTAATGCCAAGGCTGTCGTTGGAAACAACCTATTGTTATCACCCCCTCACACTGATGTAAGCCTAATGAAGCGCATTCGTGCCGCCGTTAAGAATGGAGATGCAGCATGGGTTCCTATCTCGAGTGGAAAAGAGGTCACAGAGCATCTAAAGTTTATGCATTCATCCATCAAATGGACGGACATAAACATCAAACACCTACCAAAGCTTCTTGTATGGCTCAATAAATACACACACAACGAGTTCGATCTTCATGAATATGATAGTAATGTCCAAAAGCGCATGGTTGGCTATGTAAGAAACCTTGTTGAAACACTCATGGACGAGTTTGACAACAACCTCTTTATAAGCTGGGTGATGCAAAAAGGTGTTGCTTCCGACCAAGACACTCGTCTAAGCAATCTACTGCGCCAGGGTATCTTTCTTCTTTCCAATCCGGCATATGACCATGATGACGCTCATGCATGGATGACGGTACTTGTTCAAGTGATCAATGACATGCCTACTGAGGTTGCTGCCAATGAACAAGCTATCGATATTTTGTACGAAGCTGCTGATGAGATCCTCGATAATGGAGGCAAAACAACCAAAAAGAAACGCATCATCTGGGCTCTCAAGGCCCTAATATCGCGAGCCGAGTTTATTGAAAAGGGGCTTATTGCATGCATGCGACATGTGAAGTTGGAGGAGTTGCACGACATACTCCAACAAAACGCAAAGCCGAGTAGGTGCAATAGGTCAACCTCTTCGAGTGCATCATCAAATGCATCAAGCACAAATGCATCAAGCACAAATGCATCAAGTACATCATTGTCTTCCTTTAGCTCGAGGTGGTCACAGTCTTCTATTGCATCCTTCTCGTCTCTTTCATCTGCCGCATCAGACTCTGCTTTAGCTTCGGCTTCAGGCATGTCTTCTCCATCTGCTTCTGCCTTCATTTCGCGGGCTTCGTCATCCAACGCCTTATTAAAGTCTGTGTCAATTTCGAACTCAATGTCCTCACCACATCAACATATAGCCTCCGAGAGTGAATTGCACAAGTATCAGCAAACATTCGTGCGTGCCATGGGCCCCTACATTGACAACATCCTTCTACTCACTCCGAGACTCCATATGGCTGGAATAAGCTGGGTTCCATATGATGTTCAAGCAGGAACAGTCATCCTAGGCAAAGAGCGGGCTGGCATTTATCGTAATCAGTACAATTTCTTTGGAGGAAAACTTGACGACAAGGTGGCAAAGATAGAGTCGAAAGCTCGTAGTGGTGTAGAGATTGCAAGTGTTCTCTTTGAAGAAATGTACGAAGAGGTGGGGGTTGTATTGACACCCGATGCATTCAAAGCCTCCATCATTGCACATCATGTTGAGCCATTTGGCACCGGGAACGATGCAAGCCTTATGTTTGTGTGTGCAACTAATAACCTTACGCCCTTTTGGTGGAATGCCATAATGAACGCTCGGAGTCGCACGATATGCGCTTGGCGATTTCAAGAGATGTCGTCCATTGCTCACATGAATCCAAACGGGCGCCAAATACATTTGCCTAATGTATCGGCATATGTAATGAGTTGTATACCGTTTTTGAAGTCACTCAAGTCTCGTACTACTACATTGGTAAAGCCTCTCGATATAAAAACAATGCAGACAGCTAGAATCGAGTCACGAGATAGGGTAGTTGTTGTCTCGCCCATTGAGAAGATTGATTAATTCGGACCACCACCGTTTAAAGATTATCCTCACTATTTGTTTTAACGATATGTTGAGAAGCGTTCGACATGTGTGATATATTTTACAATGATTGGCAATGCCACCCCACATGGTGGTTTCATGGTTCTCCTGCCATCGACTTATACCTCTTTCAAACCTACGGCCATCTCTTAAACGAACCTACCATAAAATCGAGCCAAAATCGAGCTTTAGCCATAGCCGACGTCATCATTCATGACCAACTTGCCCGCCATGTTGCACGACATCAATTTCCAAAAAACCCATTTGCCGCTCATGCCTTCATTCATCAACACCTTTCACATGCGATAGATTATGCTTCAAAACTTTGGAGATCGATAAATGTTTCAGATCTTTCGGATATAGACTTTACTTTTCTTCTTCTTCCTTTCCGTCACACAGATGACCCGACCCAGTGCATGTGGGCTGCTCAAATGGCATGGCAACGCATAAAAGAACAAGGTCTCGTAGTCCCATCGCCACGTCTAAAGAGCTTCCTAAAAGCCACATACAAACGCATGCCCATGGACCAGACCAACCTTATTGAGCAATCGGTAGTGAAGACCCCCTTGGAATGGAACCACACCGTTTACACAGACGTCCTGGAGTTCTCCCCTGTAAAACTGAAGTGGCGCGATGTATCTCTCCTTGAGGTGCCAATCCTCGCGACTGCTCTCAGAGCGGCTCAAGGCTCGCATCCACTCATCATTTCCCTCTCAGGCGGCGTTGATAGCATGGTCCTTGCGGCTATCCTTCGACGCCTTTTCCCCGAACGCCATCTGATCGCTGTTCATATAGACTACTGCAATCGCACCTCTCTCGAGGAGCGCCTCGTGCACGACTGGGCCAAGATCCTCGGCATGCCCTACTACGTCCGCCGGATTACTGAGATCCAAAGAGGCCCGGCCATGCAGCTTGAGATGCGGGCTACGTATGAGTTGTACACAAGGGAAGTGCGCTTCGAGACTTATCGACACATTTGGCGTCTTGAAACAGAGTGTTGCAATACTCCTCAAGTCCTCCTAGGCCACAACCAAGACGATGCCCTTGAAAACATCCTTACAAACATCGCCCATGGTGAGCAGTACCAGTCCCTTCGTGGCATGCGGCCCATCAGCACTTGTGGTGGGATCGACTTTCATCGGCCCCTTCTCAACGTCACCAAAGCCGACATTTACAAGGCAGCCAGAGCCATCGGTGTCCCTTACCTGCAAGACTCCACGCCGTCATGGTGCAAGCGGGGCCAGATTCGTGACGTCGTCCGACCGTGCTTGGAGCGTTGGGATGCCAACATGGTGCGCAGGCTCCTCGAGCTCGCGGACGTCCTTGGGGAGACCTCGGCAGCGTGGACATCACATGTTCAGAGCGAAATCAGCCGTGTCATGACCCTTAAAGCCACTGAGATCCATGAACGCATGTACTCTTGGCACACACCCACTACCAATACTTCCATGGCAACTTCTTCACGCTTTTGGCGTCAGTTCTTCAATACCCTCTTAGGGATAACGGTTTCATGGAGGTCACTCAGTCATTACATGCCTTTTGTGGAGCGCTTAATGCAAAAAGGAGTACGTGCACGTGTGATTGTGGCTAAGGGCTACGATGTTATCATGAGTGCAAGCGATGAAAACCTCAACTTCATAATTCGCAAACGAGCGCCCCAAGCCCATGACGGATCGGATTTGCCAATCGGCACATTGGACACACCATGCGATAGGATGCAGTTAAGAGACGATTGTTGACGGTGCCCTTTATGGCATCGATTCGCGTCATTTTGTCAAGGCACGTCCAACATAAGGGATGGCCACAATAGAGCACCACCGTTGTTTCTCCTTCACCAATCAAGGGCTCGAGACACACTGGGCACTCGGTTTCTTCGGTCCCATGGGTTTCTTCTTCCGTGATCTGCATCACCTTCCATCGTAACATCGTGAGCATGGCCGACCCCATGAATGCGAACTCGTGTCTGTCGCGCAATTGTTTGTAAAACGACCCTGCATCAAAATCCCCACGTTTCCTCCACTTCTTGCAGATCTTGTACACAGCTTGTGCATTCAACTGAGCGTAGGTCAGGAGTTCGCGAGCATCGGAAGCCGCGAGCAATGCATCTTCATGAACCACTTTGCTAAGACAACACTTGCTTACAAACCTTGCCTTCCCTGATCCCTGTTTGCCTTTAAACAGTTGCTTCCAATAATGCTTGAATACCGAATCGATGTGTCGACATTCGTGGCTCAGCATCGACGTCAAGGACGCAGCGTCGGAAACTTTTGCAACCTTGGCCTTCTTCCATCGCTTGTAAGGCGCTAGTGCCACACGATACTCGTCGTTCTCGAAGCGTTCACTTGACTCTGCAAGTACCTTGGCAAACTTCATGATTTGATGCACAATGCCTAGTACTTCGACCTTACTTACTACTCTTCGTTTTTTCGGGCAGATGCCTTTAAATCTCTGAAGGCTGACGGAGTTTGGGGCCCTGCGGGCCATGCGCGACACTCCATCTGTATATGTCTTACTGTAATGGATCGTTTTTAGTCTAAACAATGACCTAAACTGCCGCGCGGCCCGCAGGGCGTGATGTCCCAACGTCAACGTCATGCCCCAACGTCCACGTCATGCCCCAACGTCCACGAAGATTTCGTATGCACTTTTTACGACGTTCAAATATTAACCCAAGTTATTGGGCCAAACATCCGGAGCCCACGTCCACTCGATCACACACAGAGCCAAGGGCCAAGCATTTGCTTCGTGCAACATCCCCCGAAAAAGGATGGCCGCCCCAACCTCTCCCCCGATCGAACACGTCCGCTACTTCTGTGGTTCCGACATCCCATCCGACGTCTATTCGGACTACAGTTGCCTCGATTGCCCTGCCTCTCCTTGCAGCAGCACAGGATCCAACGCTGACATTGAAATGGCGACCGAGAAGCGCGCTGCGTCCATCATCACGGGCAACTGTCAGTCCCGAAAGACGAAAACGGCGATCGAGGAGTTAGTGACTCTGTTCCAAGCAAACGTGGCCGCCGAGGAGTCCGCGTTGCTCCTCGTGGTCACGCAGTCCAACTCAACGTACAACGCCCACCAGATGCGCCAGCGCATGGAGCAGCACGCGGAGCTGAGCAGGATCTTCCCCGAGTTCCTCGGCACCGATCGGAAAACAAAGCTTCTGCCACCGACATCCAAGTCTGCACGCTGCGCTCTTGTGCGGTACTTCCACAAGGCCAACCTCTCGGCCATGATGGACGTGGCGACTGTGCGACATTGGGACCACATCTACATGGTTATCGACGAGGCCGACATGGGCAACGACGAGGGCATGTTCAAGCGCTTGGCTGCAATTCACAACCTCGACTGCACCCTCGCCACGTCCGACGTGTCTACTGGCATGTTTGTCGAGGTCCCGCGCCCAGCTCTCCACGTCATCTTCGTGACAGCGACGCCCATCAATCTCTGCAAGACATTCGGCGACATGTGCGCAAAGCGTCCGGATGCCTTTCCTAAGGGCTCCCTCGTGCACAACATCCTCGAAAAAGGCATTGACGTCGATCACACGTGGGTGACACCGGACGTGTCCTACGTGTCGCTCGAGTGGTTCCGGGAGAACGAGCTGGTCCACATCATCTCGGACCCCGCCAAGCCCAAAGCATCCGACCCCGATTCCTTAGAGCCTGCTTCTGTGGTTCCGACATCCCATCCGACGTCTATTCGGACTACAGTTGCCTCGATTGCCCTGCCTCTCCTTGCAGCAGCACAGGCTCCAACGTCTACTTTGAAATGGCCACCAACAAGCGCGGTGCATCCATCATCACGGGTAACTGTCAGTCCCGGAAGACCAAAACAGCTATCGAGGAGTTGGTCACTCTCTTTCAAGCCAACGTGGCACCCGAGGAGTCTGCGTTGCTCCTTGTGGTCACGCAATCCAACTCGACGTACAACGCCCACCAGATGCGCCAGCGCATGAGGCAGCACGCTGAGCTTAGCAAGATCTTTCCCGTGTTCCTCGGCACCGAT
>JGI25908J49247_10000314_pt1 | contig 14554 bp, 12 predicted proteins | sample LauGreSpBDMM15SD_2_FD_49247 | JGI IMG/M metagenome (IMG submission 49247) | reverse complement strand
GGGCTACGCTATACCCCGAAATGGTATCTTTCAACAAATGTAGGCTTTTTTTTGAGAAATCACAGTATCTGAATTAGATTATTTTTTTGTTGTAATAATTAAACCAACTCCTAACCTTCATTTCAATTACTCCCAATAAAGCTTCTTTGAAAATACCCGAAGACATCTTTGATTCACCCAAAGTACGGTCGGTGAAAATAATGGGCTCCTCAATAATATTGAAACCATATTTCCAACTTGTGAATTTCATTTCTATTTGAAAGGCGTAACCTACAAACCTAATTTCATCTAAATGAATTGTTTCTAAAACTACCCTCTTAAAACACTTGAAACCTGCGGTAGTATCGTGAATAGGCATGCCTGTGATAAAACGTACATATTTGCTGGCAAAATAAGACATCAATACCCTTGACATGGGCCAGTTAACTACATTAACTCCTTTTACATAACGTGAACCGATTGCTACATCATAATTGCCTTTTGCACAGGAATTGTAAAGTGTAATCAAATCTTCAGGATTATGAGAAAAGTCAGCATCCATCTCAAAAATATAATTATAGCCTTTTGCCAAAGCATATTTAAAGCCATGAATATAAGCTGTTCCCAATCCCAGTTTTCCAGGTCTTTGTTCTAGAAAAAGATTGGTTGTGAATTCTTTTTGTAATGTTTTTACAATTTCTGCTGTGCCGTCTGGAGAACCATCATCAATAATCAATACATCAAAAAGTTGGGGTAAAGAAAACACCTTTCGAATGATATGTTCGACATTTTCTTTTTCATTATAGGTTGGGATTATTACTAAGCTATCTTTCACAAGGCTAATTTAAATCATAAAAATTTAATTTCATACCATTTCAACGAAATGACCTAGAATCTATTGTAATCATAATCTTTTGGCTAATGCTTCACCCTTCTTAATGCAATCTCCAAGAGATACTCCATTGTGCCAATTGGTACTAAAATAGATATTGTCTTTTTCCAGTTGTTCAATCATTGTATAAACCACATTCAGTGCTGCTGTGTATTGAGGCAATGCGGAAGGCCATTTTTTTATATATTGGAAAACTGGCGCTGATTGAATATGGTATTGTCTTCTGAGTTCATCACTTGTTTTTTGTTTGATTTCCTCATCAGGTATTGTTGTGTTTTCTGTGTATTGAGCTCCACCGATAAAACTAGTGAAAAGCACTTGGTCTTTTGGGCATCTTTCAGGCATGATGCTAGAAGTCCAAATACTTCCGGCACAAAATTGATTTTCAATTTTAGGATTTAATCCTCCAAAACCATTTAATTTAAAACCAATATCAGTTTTGTTAAATGCACTATACACGGCTGTCATTGGTGGATATTCAATTTTTTCAATTGAAGCTGCGAAAATGGGGGTGTAGTTGTTTAGTATTGTGGCTGTTGCCTGAGCCGAGCAGGTAAAAACAACTTTATCAAAGACCATTGCTTCATGATTGGTTGTAACAATAAATTGATTGGTGTCATTTTTTTGTAGGTCTTCAATCCTCGTATTGAGGAAAATGTGCTTTAAATTACCCGCTATTGCTTTTGGCAATTGTTCCATACCATTTTTAAAATTGAGGGATAATTTTCTGCTTCCAGTTTTGTTTTTAATAAATCCTTTTAAAATTGAACCCTGATTTTGTTCGAATTCAATAAGGCTTGGGAATGTTTTGTTTAACAAAAGTTTTTCAGGATCTCCAGCATATATGCCTGAAACAAATGGATTTAATGCATAATCAACGACTTCTCTAGAAAACCTTCTTTCAAAAAAATGTGCTAATGTTTCGTCTTGAATTACTTCTGGCTTTGTATTGAATTCTTTTAAAATAGCTATTTTTGTTTTTAAACTGAAAAATGAACTTGTTAGTAGCGAAACAGGGTTGTCTGGTAATTTTCTGTATTTCCCGTTTTTATAAATGTACCTGTTGTTACTTTCTGAGTTGGGATGAATGAAATCTTTTTCCAATCCTAGGCTTTTTAAAAAGTCCAATAAAAAATCATCGCACAAAATAGAGTTTGGGCCAGTTTCAAGAAGGTAATTGTCAATTTTGGTACTGTCAATTAAACCTCCTACTTTATTAGAAGCTTCAATTAATTTGTAAGGAATATTTCTTTTTTCAAGGTAGAAAGCGAGAGATAGCCCTGAAATTCCTGCACCAATAATTGCAACCATAACCTTATTTATTCAAAAGATAAAAAGCAAATTCTACATTTGATTAATTCACTGTCCATTTTTCCGTTGGTAATGTCTCTCAGTATCCCTTCAATTTGCTTGTCTGACAATTTTTTAGAACACCTTAATTTAGCTGTTTTTTGTTCACTGGTTTCGCCAAGAGTTAAACTGAATTTTGTGCTATTTTTATTGGTAACGATGATATCTTTCAAAAAAACTGGATTGTATCCTGTTCCCGTTACGCTAATGTTATACGTTCCAGGAATTAAGTTGAATACAGCCTTCCCTGTAGAATCAGTTTTGAAAATTGAATTTGTTTTTTTGTTTTTTACGGCGATATTAATAAAGTTTAATTTTTCTTCTTTTGAATTTTCTAAATTAAACCTAACCATTCCAAGTTGAGCACTGTCAGGAAGGGGACTTTCTGATTCACTATAAGTAGAGGCTTTATCATTAAGTTTTATCCTATAATCATACTTGTATTGCGCTTCCGCAATGAGCAGGGAGATCAATACCAGAAATATGGACGTGTAAATTTTTATCATGCCTTTTATTTTATGATCAAAAGTAAAACTACTTCGTTAATAAATATATGATTTAGCTTACTTTTTTTATACTCCTATTATTGAATAGTTGATGAGGAGTCAGTTAAATCATAGTTGATTAGACAATCACATGGTTACCTTGTCTGAATTCAAAAATAGTGATTTCCGGTGGCATTCCTATTCTTCCTGGAAATCCAAGAAATCCAAACCCCCTGTTTACGTACAGGTATTGGTTTTCTTTTTGGTATAATCCTCCCCATTGTGCATACATGTATTGTACCGGACTCCATTTAATGCCTGCTATTTCAACACCAAATTGAAATCCATGCGTATGGCCACTAAACATCACATCTACGTCTTTGTAATGCTTGTTGATTTGATAATCCCAGTGGCTAGGATCATGCGATAAGAGCAATTTTACTGGAATATCTTCTAGTCCTTCATGTGCGGGTGCGATTTTTCCATATTTAGGGAAGTTGCCTTTTGCACCATAATTTTCTACTCCAATGATGGCAATTTTTTCACCATTCATGGTCAATATCCTGTTTTCATTCAACAGCAAATCCCATCCCAATACTTTGTGTCCTTGTTTTAAGTCTTCAAGGTTTTTTTGTTTTGCCTGCATAGAGCTCCATTGTACATAGTCGCCATAATCGTGGTTTCCTAACACGGAAAATACGCCTAAAGGAGCTTTGACTTTTGAAAATACATCCACATATTCTGCTAATTCTTCNGCCTTGTTATTTACCAAATCTCCTGTAAAAAAAATGANATCTGGTTTTTCTTTCATAAGCATGTCAATGCCACCCTGAACAGCTTTTTTATTGTAAAAGCTGCCTGAATGAATGTCTGAAAGTTGGGCTATGCGCAAACCATGAAATGCTTTTGGAAGGTTCGGTAAATTGATGGTAACTTTCCTTACCTTGTAGTCATACGCACCTGAAACTATACCATAAGTCATTGCAACCAAAGGGATGGTTCCTATTGCCAGTCCTGTTTTAGCAATAAAATCAGACCTTGACATGTCCTCACTAACAATAGGAGTCGATTCAGGAGCTACAATTTTTTGACCTTTAAACAATAACCATTTTCCTCCTCTAATGATATCATCTATAAAAAGGAAGATTACTACGAATAACTTGCTGAAATAATTTATAAAAATGCTTCCAAGCAAGAATATTCTAAATGTTTTACCAAAAAGATATGGGTTTCCTGCATGATAATAAATGAAACCAGCGATGGAAAGGAAAGTGATAGACCAGTATACAATTTTAATGTACCTGATTGTAATGGGATGAAATTCGTTTATTACTGTTTTTACGGCTTGATAAACATATAAATCAATCAGGAAAAACAGCAAAACAGCTATTGGCAGCATGAGTGTTTTTGGCATGTTTTTAATGTTTGTAATTTGAGTTGAATAAATGGGTGGTGCTATTATTTTGGGAGAAGTAGCAACCTTTTGTTGGGCACATGACTGTGCCCAACATCGGGAAGCTCAACAAACACACACATGAAAAAAAATGACTTATATTTTTGTTGGTTTTACAACTACCTTGTGACCTGTATTAAGTTTTCGTTTTAATTTATCAGTGAGCAAGTACATTGCAGGTACTAGAAACAGTGTTAACAATGTTGCGAAGGCTAAACCAAATATCATCGTCCAAGATAAAGGCCCCCAAAAAGCAACACTATCTCCTCCAAAGAAAATATGAGGATTGAGTTCTGTAAATAGTTTCACAAAGTCAATATTCAGGCCGACTGCCAAAGGTATTAATCCAAGGATGGTTGCTGTCGCTGTAAGCAAAACAGGAGTCATACGTGTCCTTCCTGCTTCAATAATCGCTTCTATGGTCGAAAGTCCTTGTTCTTCAAGGTGATGCGTAAACTCCACCAATAAGATTCCATTTCTAACCACTATACCAGCCAGGGCAACAATCCCTATCCCTGTCATAATTATCGAAATATCCATTTTAAAAATGGAGAATCCAAGTAAAACACCAATTATTGAGAAAACTATTTCTGAAATAATTATAATCGGTTTAGAAATCGAATTGAATTGTGTCACCAAAATAATGAAGATTAATCCAATAGCAATTAACCCTGCCATACCCAGGAAAGCGCCTGTTTCTTTTTGCTCTTCTTGTTCACCTGTCATTTTTATTTCAACGCCCTGTGGGGTTTGAAATTCTGGAAGTGCTTGCTGGATTTTGGTAACAATATCATTCGCATTATAGCCTGTAAGTACATTTGAAGAAAGAGTAATCATTCTTTTTTCATTTTTATGTTTAATACCTCCATAGGTATTTGCATATTTAATGTGTGCTATAGATGACAATGGAACTTGTCTGATAATACCACCAAGATTCATATCTCTGTAGGTAATTTTTGTATTGAGCAGGGCTTCGATATCGTTACGTTGCGTGTATTGGTAACGCAATTGAATAGGATATTCTTCTCCTGCTTCACGGAATTTTGATACTTCTTGTCCAAATACTGCTTTACGAATTTCGCTACCAATTTGGCCTGTGAAAATACCTTCTGTATTTGCTCTTTCTCTGTCAATTTCAATGACTACTTCTGGTTTGTTTTTAACCAAATCTGATTTCAGCTCTTCAATTCCTTTTAATCCTAAAGCATTGATGAATTTTTTTAGTTTTTCAGACGAAGCAATGATTTGTTCAAAGTCGTCTCCTTTGATTTCAATATTCACTGGTTTACCAGTNGGAGGNCCTCCTTTTTCTTGGTCAACAGTAATTTCAGCTCCAGGAATNCCTTTTACGGCATCTCGAATATTTTTTAAACAGGTAGAAGTGGAGGCACCATGACGTTTTTCAAATTCAACAAATGCCACAGTTACTTTACCTTTGTGGGGTTGTACGTTGTTTGATTCAGGGTCTTGAGGGTCTCCAGCACCAACGGCAACGTTTGAAATCACAGATTGAACGATGGGATTGTTTTCTCCCAATACACCGAATATTCTGTTTTCTACTACTTCAGTGATACTGTCTGTATAGGCTTGGTTGGTTCCAACGGGTAATGTAATGTAGGTAAAGGCATAGTTGGGTTCACTTTGAGGGAAGAATACGACACCTGGTTTTCTTACTCCCATAAACCAAAAGGTGAAAAATAATAAACCAACTGTTCCCACAAGCATATATACAGGCCTCCATCCTTGCAGCATAGTTCTTAATCGGTTGGCATAGCTGTTTTGTACCCTTGGCCAAACGTTGTCCTGAAAGTTTTTAATCACTGAGGTCAACACAAACTTGTTCAGGCAGTATAATCCTAACATGGTAACACTAAGGTTTCCAACTCCGAAATTCCCGCCCAAGTAAGCAATTAAAGCAATTACAACAAATACCATCACCGTGATGATAAAACCTTTGGTGATTTTTGATTTATTATGCTCTTCGTCAGTATGTGGCTTCATGAAATCAACTGCAAATACAGGATTCATGATATATGCTACAATTAAAGATGCAAATAAGGTGACAATTAAGGTTACAGGTAAGAAGAACATGAATTTACCAATGACGCCTTTCCAGAATACCAATGGGATAAATGGTGCAATGGTGGTCAATGTTCCTGAAAGTACCGGCATAAATACTTCTCCTGCTGCTTGTTTGGCCGCTTTCACAATCGGTACTTTACCATTGTCAAAAATTCTATGGGTGTTTTCAACTACCACAATGGCATCATCAACGACGATACCCAATGCCAGTAAGAAAGAGAACAGTACAATCATATTGAGTGTAAACCCTAAGGTTGGCATCAACATAAATGCTATAAACATGGACAATGGTACCGATAAACCTACGAAAATAGCATTGGTCGTTCCCATGAAGAACATCAGAATGATTACCACCAGTATAAACCCAATAATGATAGTATTGATCAAATCATGTAAGGTGATTCTGGTTTTGGTTGATTGGTCACCGGTAACAGTAATATTTAGTTTTGAAGGAAATTTATTGTCTTGTAAATCTTTAATGATAGCCCTGATTTTATCAGATGCATCAATCAAATTTTCGCCTCCTCTTTTGATGACGTTGAGCGTAATAACAGGTTTGTGATTCAACCGTGCGAAGGATTCTTTTTCTTCATACGTATCTTTTACTTCTGCAATTTCATTCAAATATACCTTTGCTCCAGAACTAGAACGAACAACGGTATTGGCAATTTCTTGTACGCTTTTAAATTCACCTTTTACACTCAGCGAACGACGTACACTTCCCATTTTAATGGTACCGCCTGAAATTGTTACGTTTTCAAATTTCACCGCATTTTCTATGTCCATCATGGTGATATTGGCTGTTTCCATTTTGTAACGGTTCACGTTGATTTGAATTTCACGTTCCAAGGCACCAATCATATCCACACGACGAATTTCTTTCATCGATTCAATTTTATCCTGAATGATTTCTGAATAATTTTTAAGTTTACTCAATTCAAAATCACCAGAAATATTGATATTCATAATTGGTACTTGTGAAACATCAATTTCCATTACAGATGGATCATCAAGCAAACCTTTGGGCAAATCTTTCTTTGCTTTATCAACCGCATCTTTTACCAGTTGCTTAGCATCCGGCACATTGACATCAGTATTGAATTCAATAATTACCAAAGAGAAATCCTGTACAGAATTACTGGTCACTTTTTTAATTCCAGCAATTGATTTTACTTGTTTCTCAATGTGTTTGGTCACATTGTTTTCGATGTCGGTAGGGGCGGCACCTGGGTAAACCGTACTTACAATGATTTGTGGAAAAACAATTTCAGGGAACTGTTCTTTTGGTAAACTGAGATAGGACAATATTCCAGCCAATGAAATGATTAAGGTCAGTACATAAATACTGGTTTTATTGTCAATTGCCCAACTTGAGATTTTAAATTCTTTCACGTTTTTATATTTTTAAGTTTTCAGTTAACCCCGCTCAGGCGGGGCTGGCTAGTAAGCAGTTTTAGTTATTGATTGACAGTTAGTTTTTTTAACTGTAAACCGATAACAGTAAACTGATTACTAATATTTAATAACTTGTCCGTCGGTGAGTTCTTGGTATCCTACAGTAATGATTTGATCACCCGCTTTTAAACCGCTGATTATTTCGGCATCATTGCCATACGTTTTACCTACTGTAATGATTCTTCTTTTTGCTACTCCGTTTTCGGCTACGAATATGTGGTCACCTTCATTTTCTGAACGTTGAATTAAATTTATTGGAATAACGGTAGCATTATTGTTTGCATAATCTTGGATTTTTAAAAAAGTTACCATGTTGGCTTTATACTTATTGCTGGCACCAAGATTTATTTCCACATTGAAAGTTCTATTAACCACATTAATGACATTGCTCACTACATCAATGTTTTTATAAATGGTTTCGTTGATGTCTGGAAATTCGATGGCAACTTTGTCTCCCTTTTGAACTTTAGACACATAAGCTTCTGCGATTTCTGCCGTGGCTTTATAAGAGGATGTGTTGATTACCCTAAATGCAGGAAAACCAGGGTTTGCCATTTCTCCAACTTTCATGATTACTTCATCAACCACACCGTCAATTGGAGCCGTGATTTTGAATGCGGCATATTGTTCATTTAAGGATTCAATTTTGTTTTCCAGAGATTCTTTTTGATTTTTAGCTTGAAGGTATTGCACCTCAGTACCAATTTTTTGATCCCAAAGTGATTTTTGTCTGTTGTATAATTCAGTTACAAAACTTAATGAGCTTTTAGCTTCATTAATGCCTTTGATAATTTGTTCTGCATCCAAAGTGGCGAGTACAGTTCCTTTTCTAACTGCTTGGCCTCTTTGAACAAATATTCCAGTAACGGTTCCTGGTACTTTTGCAGTTACAATAATATTCTTATCAGAAGTCACTTTTCCCTGAACATCAATATAGTGGAAAAATGGAGTTGTGTTCAGTGGGGTTACCGTTACCTGAATAATATTACCAGCACTGGTTTTGGGATTTGTTTTGTTAATTTCTTCTTCTAGTGTTTTGATTTTAGCACTGATTTCAGCATGTTGTTTTCTCAAATCTTCTAATTGTGCATTGTTGTCCTTTTTTCCACATGAAGCCAATAGGAGGGTAATTACAACGGCATTTAAGGATAGTTTACTTAGTTGTTTCATGATAAATTAATTATGATTTGAAATTTTTGTAGAATAATTGATGATGTCTGCTAGACATGCTACTTTATTGGTGATGATTTTATGTAATTCGTCTCTTTCAACATGCTTTTGCAAAAACTCATAATCTTTGTATTCGCTGGCAAGTCCAACATAAGGGGCCAAATAAGCGGGTTTATTTAGCCTGTCCCAAATGCACCACATGATGTTTGCACCATCTATCGGTGTGATTTTTTTATTTGTTATCGCATCAGCAATATTTTTTGCCAATCTTCTTAATCCCGCGCGACAGGTTTTCACGGCCACTAATTTTCTATACCATTTGACAAGCTCAAGCTTGTTTTTCGATTGTGTCATCTTCAGGAAATATTAGATATAAAAACGATAAAAATTATTTTAAATTACCCAATGCAAAATCCATATCAACTTTGTAGACCAATACATCATACAATGCATTGTAGTAATTGATTTGGGCTTCTTTTAAGGCAGACTCAGCAGTGACCACTTCAAGGTTAGACCCAATTCCTTGTTTGTATTTGTATTCACTCGCTTTGACCACTTCTTCAGCCAGTTTTACATTGTTCTGTTGGTTGTTCAAACTTTGGGTGCTGTTTTTAAGGTTTATTTCAGCCTGTTTTACTTGCAGGTCTATATTTCTTTCTGCAGTTGAAATAGCGTAGTTTGTTTTTTCAATGGTTAACCTGGCTTGTTGGCTTTTATAGTATTTAGAAAAGCCATCAAATACAGGCATTTTTAAAGACAGACCGACATTTGAAAACTTATGCCAGCTTGTAGAATATAAGTCACTCAGTTGGATTGAACCATTGTTATATCCCCAATTACCAAAAGCTACTATGGATGGTAAATACCCTGTTTTGTTGCTTTTCAAGTCTAATTCAGCAAGTCTTTTTTGTGATTGCAAAACATTATATTCAGGCCTGTTTGTATATAGTGTTTGTGTATTGGCTTCTATGGCTATAGCTTTAAATGAATTAATTTTATCTGTTAAAGTTAAATTGTCACTGCTATTCATACCCATTTGGTATTTCAAAAGTAGGGTACTCAAATCGTATAGGTTGTCAAATTTTTGCTTCTCAGTTAGTAAATTGTTGTAGGTTACTTCTAGTCTGCTCACATCGATTTTTTCTGCAAAACCAGCCTGATTTAAAAGTCTGGTTTGTTTCAATAAAGTATCCATTCTTCTTAAATTTGAAGCGAACAATTGTTTGCGTTCTTCATTGATTAAAGTCAGGTAATAGGCTTTACTTACGTTTTGAATGATTGAATTTTTATTGATATCTATTGCTTTGTTTGCAAGTTCTGTGTACGTTTTTGCTGCCTGTAAACCAACCAATAGGGTGCCATTAAAAATTATTTGAGTAACACCTAGTGTTGCGCTACTGCTATACGGCACTCCAAAAGCCAAAGGGACAATAACGTTTGATGGTGCATTTTTGTCAAGTGCACTCGCTCGTGCAAACATGCTTTGCACTTCAATATTGTTCATCATCAATGCATCAATGCTGGCTTGAGGCAAACCAGCTGCACGAATTTCACCCACCTTAGCAACAGAAATTTGTTGGTCAAGCGTTGCTGATTTTATACTGATATGGTTTGAAACAGCATATTCAATACATTGTTGTAATGAAAAATTGTTTTCAGAGGCTGCTGCTGGTTGTTGTGCAAAAACCTGGATTGGTATCATACAAACAATTCCGACTAAAATGAATTTTGTGATTTTCATTGGTATATTATATAAGCGAATAGTTAAGATTTGAATAGGTTGTTAATTTAATCTTCAATTTTATGGTACTGATTAAGCAATTGATGACCTTTAAGGGTGCAAATACCATATACAAAGTGGTCAAACAATTGAATTTGGACATCAGAAGATGGGAATTCTTCTACGGGGAATATGTCAGGATTGTAGCCTTGTTCAATTTGTTCAATTCTCATTCTTGAAATGATTTTAACATTCATGTTTTTTCTAAAATAACCATCAAACATGCCATTTCTGAGTGTTTCACTGATGTGGTTTTGAATGAATTCTTTTTTGTGGTCTTGAAAAATTTTCCAGGCAGCAGGATGGTATTTTCTTAAATCAAGTAATACGACAGGGTTAACGTTACAAACCGTGGTTTTTAAATATTCCGAAGTTTTTACCAATTCTTCAATAACATCTTTTGATTCTTTTCTGATTTTTAACAACTCAATCTTTTGTTGGTCTAAAAAACCTTTTACAAATTCAGAAACCAATGAATCCTTGTCTTTAAAATACTGGTAAATAGTTTTTTTAGACATTGAAAGTTTNCTTGCAATGTCATCCATTGTTATACTCTTTAGTCCGAACCTCATAAATAAGCCNTCTACACCTTTAAGAATATTACCTTTAATNTCCATAATACTTTTTGTTTGTGCAATACTAAGGAAACTTTNGTTGAGTAAAAAGTTTTCTGTATTTTTTTTGTCTAATCAAATTTCGAGTATTCATTGTTTTTAGACCATTAAAACGGATGAGTTGCTAACTATTTGAAAAATAATAAATTTGATAAATTATTATAATGGTATATATTGCGTATTATATAAAACATAAGCGTAAAATAAATTTAGTTTTCCAAAATGCTATTTAATTCAATAAATTTTGCCATATTTCTTCCAATTGTATTTTTAATTTATTGGTTTGTGGGTAAGAATAAAATTAAATTTCAAAATGGATTATTATTATTATCAAGTTATTTTTTTTATGCTTGTTGGGATTGGAGATTTTTGTTTTTATTGATTTTTTCTACATTTTTGGATTACTATTCAGGCATAAAAATGTCGACTTCTAAAAGTAGTCATGAAAAAAAAATATGGTTTTGGCTCAGTATATTGGTAAATATTGGGTTTCTTGGAATATTTAAGTATTATAATTTTTTTGCAAGTTCCTTCATTGATTTATTATCTACATTCGGCTTGCATGCTAATCTGTATACTCTAAATATTATTTTACCTGTTGGTATCTCTTTTTATACCTTTCATGGATTATCTTATGTAATTGATATTTATAAAGATCGAATTAAAGCGGAAAGAAATATTGTTGATTATTCGCTTTTTGTTAGCTTCTTTCCATTACTTGTTGCTGGGCCGATTGAAAGAGCAACCCATTTATTGCCTCAAATTAAACAAAATAGAATTTTCGATTATAAAAAAGTAGTTGATGGTTTAAAACAAATATTTTGGGGATTATTCAAGAAAATTGTTATAGCTGATCAATGTGCTGAATTGGCTAATTTAGCGTTTAATAATTTTGATCATCATTCTGGAGGAACTTTAGTTTTGGGTGCTGTAATGTTTGCATTGCAAATATATGGTGATTTTTCAGGTTATTCTGATATCGCATTAGGTACGGCAAGGCTTTTTGGTATAGAGCTGTTAAGGAACTTTGCATATCCATATTTTTCTAGGGATATATCTGAATTTTGGAGAAGATGGCATATATCATTGTCTACATGGTTTAAAGACTATTTGTATATTCCATTAGGTGGAAGTAAAGGTGGAAAAATTGCTACAGTAAGAAATACTTTTATAATATTTATTGTGAGTGGTTTTTGGCATGGTGCTAATTGGACATTTATTGTTTGGGGATTTTTAAATGCATTGTTTATAATTCCTTCTATAATACTTAATACAAATAGAAATAATTTAAATACTGTTGCTGAGAATAGTAGTTTCCCTTCTATTAAAGAATTTATTGCCATTATAGCTACATTTTCTTTAACCACTTTTGCTTGGATCTTTTTCAGATCAGAAAATATAAGCCATGCTGTAAGTTATTTGCATAAAATATTTTCTAATCCTCAGTTCATAATCACTTTTCACGTACCTAAATTTTTATATTTCTTTATTGCTTTGTTTATTTGTTTTGAATGGATGGGTAGGCATCAGAAATATGCTTTGGAAGTTTTTGCTTTAAAATGGCCAAGATTTTTAAGATGGGTAGTTTATTACTTACTAATCATTAGTGTTATTAGTTTTAGTGGTTCTGATGTTCAGTATATTTATTTTCAATTTTAATTAAATTACTAGCTTAACTATGAAAAAATTTCTGACGACAACATTGATTTTCTTTTGTTTACCTTTCATGTTTATAACTATTTTAGAAGTAGTTATTCTTCCCCCTAATTTTTTTACATACAGTATTTTTAGTGCTATTGTTTACAATAGTAACTTCCCTCATATAGGTAATTTTTACCCTAATGTAAAACTTGAAAGTATAGAAGAAGGTGATTTAGGTCATCACACAATTTATTCAATACCTAAAAAATCAATCTGGATAACTGATAAATTTGGATATAGAAATAATGAATTTATTGAACAAGCTGATATTTTGTTAATAGGAGACTCTTTTATTCATGGAGGCGGATTAACTCAAGAACAAACTATTACACGTGTTTTGTCTTCAAGATTCAGCGACTCCCTTAAGGTTTATAATTTTGCAGTAGCAAATCTTTCTGATTTTGATTGTTTTTTGAAAAAAGGGTTTATTAAAAAACCTAAAATGATAATATTTGAGAAGGTTGAACGGAATAATGTTTCGGAGATTATATTGTTTAACAATAAAAAATCATGGGAAGATAAACTAAAGATAATCAACAAAATAGTTAATGATAATGGACTTTCTGTTTTACCAGACAGATTTTTAAAATTTAGTTTTTTCAATTGGTGTTCTGCAAGATTAAAAGATAAACCAAGTCTAGGAATTCCTTCTCCTGTTGATTCAAAGATGCTTTTTTTGCAAGGGAAAAAAGCAATTCAACGAAATGAAAATGACCTTAAAAATAATGTGAATGTGATTTCAATATATAAAAAATATTGTGATTCGCTTGAAATTGAATTTTTATATCTTCCGATACCCAACAAAGAGAGCGTGTATTATAAATTAGTACCATTTCAAAAACAACCCAATTATTTATTTAAATTAGATTCATTATTGTCGAAATCAAATATACCAACCGTAAATACACTTAAAGTGTATAATGAATGGATATTGAAAAATGAGAACAATAAAGAGCTTTTGTATCATTATGATGATAGTCATTGGAATGCCAATGGCGTAAATATAGTTGCAGATGAACTTGAAAAACTAATTAGGGGAAATAAGAAATTTAACAAAATAATTAGTAAGTAATATTGATTGTATTTATTTATATAAGGCGTTACTTTTTTATTTTCTTCATATATTATCCAAACTTTTGTTTTATAAAACATTGCTTCTAATGCTACTTTACTTGGCTCTAAATGAATTATTGTGGGAAAGGTTGATATTTGCACTATGATTAATAGTAATCAAATATTTGGGTTAGCTCTAGGTTTGACAACTCCATGGTTCATAAAAAGCATAGAAATTCAAATTTCAGAAAAAGGGATACAAGGTCAATTGGATATTTATAATGATTTTGAAAGCGGTACTAAGTTTAAAGATGATAATGGATATGAACAACAGGTTCAAGGCACAACAAACAAGACGTGGCAACATTTGAATTTCTTTCAACATACATGTTATTTACATGCTAGAATACCTCGTTTAATAAGTAAAGGGTATCCCACCGAACAACTCCATATTGCAATATTAACTTGACGGTATAATATCGAAATAATTTCATATATTCGCGTATGGAAAAAGAAGATTTCAGGACAGTTTCAGAGGAG
>JGI25908J49247_10000303_pt1 | contig 14848 bp, 9 predicted proteins | sample LauGreSpBDMM15SD_2_FD_49247 | JGI IMG/M metagenome (IMG submission 49247) | reverse complement strand
GCAGCTGTAAGCGTCATAAACCCTGTTATGAGCCAAACGGCTACCAACCAGCCTGCCGAGCCAACATTGCGGGTAATATCGGCACTTACAATAAAAATGCCTGAACCTATCATACTCCCGGCCACAATCATGGTGGCATCGAACAAACCAAGTGACGGCTTAAAATCGGATGTTGTTGTACTCATAAAAGAAATTTAGAACTATTTTTTCGCTTTATACAACTCATTTAAACCTTTTACNAGGTCTGCAGTGATATCGTATGCTGTGTCTTTGTAATACATAGAAAGCATGTCTGAATTNTTACCNAAAATAAAAGCATACCCTTTAGCCTTATTGTACTCCGCTAAATAATCGGTAATTTTTTTCTTTACATCTTGTAATTTTTTCATGCTCTCATCTTGCATTTCATTATTCATCATTTGCTCTTTGCTCTTAAATGTCTTGTCCATTTGTTGAAGTTCCTGCTGTCTAGCATTTACTTCAGCTTCTGACATACGCTGACCATTTTTTTGTAGCTCCTGGTACTTAGCTGCAAAAACTTCTTTTAATTGATTGAGCTCGTTGTTGTTTTGCTGCGCTTTCGCTTGAATAGAATTACTCACTTCTTTATAGTAATTAAATTGAGACTCTACAGAATCAATTTCAAAATAGGCAATGCTGAAATCACCAGCTGCTACCGATTTAGATCCACCAGCTACCGCTGGTTTAGAACCGCTAAATTGAAAATAAAATAGAACTGCTACTGCAATCCCTAAAACAACATTAACAACCGTATTGATATTTTTCATGCTACTAATTTAAATGATTTATCTTTTAAAAAGTAAAAGTAGGAAGTGTTGGCTTCCTACTTTTACAAATATACTAAGGCTATAAAATATTATTCTTCCTCATCAAAGCTCATTGCTTCTCTGGTGGTAGCTAATACTTCATATTCTTCTTTGCTTCCTACAATCATATTCTCGAACTCTTTTTGTCCGGTACCTGCAGGAATCAAATGACCTGTAATTACATTTTCTTTAAGACCTAACATCAAGTCTTTTTTACCTTGTATTGCCGCTTGGCTTAATACTTTAGTTGTTTCTTGGAACGAAGCAGCTGAAATCCAACTTCTAACGCCAAGAGACGCTTTGGTAATACCTAGTAACACTGGAGTAGCGGTTGCAGGTTTTGCATCACGCACTTCTACTAGCTTTCTGTCTGAACGGCGTAGAATTGAATTTTCTTCGCGTAGTTCTCTTAATGTTATAATTTGACCAGCTTTGTAGGTTGTACTTTCGCCAGCTTCTGTAACTACTTTTTTATCATAGATACGGTCATTTTCTTCAATAAAGTCAAATCTATCTTCTAGATCCTCCTCTAAGAATTTAGTATCACCAGCATCTACAATTTCTACCTTCTTCATCATCTGACGAACAATCACTTCTACGTGCTTGTCATTGATTCTTACACCTTGTAAACGGTATACTTCTTGGATTTCATTTACAACATACTCTTGTACTGCAAATGGTCCTTTAATTGCAAGAATCGCAGCTGGTGCAATTTGTCCATCAGACATTGGCGTACCCGCTTTTACGAAGTCACCATCTTGAACTAGAATTTGACGCGTAAGAGGTACTAAGTACTTCTTAACCATGCCATCTTTAGATTCAACAATGATTTCTCTGTTACCACGCTTAACGCTACCAAATGCAACCACACCATCAATCTCACAAACAATCGCAGGGTTACCCGGATTTCTTGCTTCAAATAGTTCAGTTACACGTGGAAGACCTCCTGTGATATCGCGGAGCTTACCTAAAATACGTGGNATTTTAACCATCACAAAACCAGCTTTTACTTCATCGCCTTCTTCNACAGCGATGTGAGATCCAACTGGTAAGTTGTAATGCTTGTTATCCTTTCCTTCAACAATGATGGTAGGTATTTTAGTTTTATCTTTTGTTTCAATAACCACTTTTTCGCGGTGACCTGTTTGCTCATCGGCCTCATCACGGTAAGTAATACCTTCGAGAACGTTTTCAAATTTGATCTTACCGTTTTGCTCAGAAACAACTACGTTGTTAAATGGATCCCAAGTACAAATCACATCACCTTTTTTCACTTCTTGGCCATCTTTTACATTTAAGGTAGCACCATAAGGAACGTTGTTGGTGATCATTAAACGATCATTTTTAACATCCGTAATTCTTACCTCACCTGTACGCCCAATAACAATTTTAGCTTTTTTGCCTTCGTTGTTAACTGCTTCTACAGTTCGTAATCCGTCAAACTGAATAGTACCATCAAACTTTGCTGCTAGAGCAGATTCGATAGATGCAGAACCTGCCACACCACCTACGTGGAACGTACGAAGTGTAAGCTGTGTACCTGGTTCACCAATCGATTGCGCTGCAATAATACCCACTGCATCACCACGTTGTGCGAGGTAACCAGTTGCTAAGTTTTTACCATAACATTTTACACAAACACCACGCTTACTTTCGCAAGTAAGTACAGAACGAATCTCTACAGACTCGATACCAACTTCATCAATTTCTTTAGCAACATCAGATGAAATTTCTTCACCTGCATTGATAATTAATTGTTCCGTTACTGGATGGTAAACATTATGTAATGAAGTACGACCTTCTATTCTGTCCGATAATGCTTCAATAATATCTTCATTGTCTTTTAATGCAGAAGTTGCTATACCACGTAAAGTACCACAGTCATCATCCGCAATTACAACGTCTTGAGAAACGTCTACTAGTCGGCGTGTTAGGTAACCTGCATCGGCCGTTTTTAACGCCGTATCCGCAAGACCTTTACGCGCACCGTGCGTAGAAATAAAGTAATCTAATACGTTAAGACCACTCTTAAAGTTAGATAAGATTGGGTTTTCAATTACCTCAGAACCTGCACTACCACTCTTACGCGGCTTAGCCATTAGACCTCTAATACCTACGAGCTGCTTAACCTGTGTTTTACTACCACGAGCACCTGAATCAAGCATCATGTAAACAGAGTTAAAGCCTTGCTTATCTGTTTGCATTTCATGCATCAATGTTTCAGTAATTCTCGTATCTACACGACCCCAGATATCAATAACTTGGTTGTAACGCTCGTTATTGGTAATAAGACCCATGTTGTAGTTTTCCCAAACTTCTTCTACTTCTGCTTTAGCATTATCAAGTAACTCACCACGCTTATCAGGAACGATAAGATCGTTTACGTTAAATGATAAACCACCACGGAATGCCATCTTAAATCCTAGTGTTTTAATATCATCTAAGAATTTAGCGGTTGTAGGAACGTTTGTGATTTTAATGATATCACCAATAATATCTCTTAAAGATTTCTTGGTTAATAGTGCATTGATATAACCTACTGGTGCAGGTACGTGTTGATTGAATAAAACACGACCAACCGTTGTTTCAATTAATTTTTTAACAATCACACCACCTTCACGAACATTGGTTTTTACTTTGATGTTTGCGTGTAAATCAACACGGTTCTCATTGTAAGCAATGATCACTTCATCCATATTGTAGAAAGCCATGCCCTGTCCTTTTACGGTTTCAGTATCGGTGGTTTTCTTACCCTTTGTAATGTAGTATAAACCAAGTACCATGTCCTGAGAAGGAAGGGTGATTGGCGTACCATTTTGCGGGTTCAGGATGTTGTGAGAAGAAAGCATTAATAACTGTGCTTCTAGTACCGCTGCACTGCTAAGTGGAACGTGTACCGCCATTTGGTCACCATCGAAATCCGCGTTAAACGAAGACGTTACGAGTGGGTGTAATTGAATGGCTTTACCTTCTACCAACTTAGGTTGGAATGCTTGAATAGACAAGCGGTGAAGTGTTGGGGCACGGTTTAATAATACCGGGTGACCTTTTAAAATATTTTCTAAGATATCCCAAATAACAGCTTCTTTTTTATCCACTAATTTTTTAGCAGACTTTACTGTTTTTACAATACCTCTTTCAATTAATTTACGAATAACAAATGGCTTAAATAATTCGGCAGCCATATCTTTTGGTAATCCGCACTCGTGCATTTTTAACTCAGGTCCTACCACAATTACAGAACGACCAGAATAGTCTACACGCTTACCTAATAAGTTTTGACGGAAACGACCTTGCTTACCTTTTAATACATCCGATAAAGATTTTAAAGCACGTCCACCTTCTGCTTTAACCGCATTAGATTTACGAGAGTTATCGAATAAAGAATCGATCGCTTCTTGTAACATACGTTTTTCATTACGTAAGATTACTTCTGGTGCTTTAATTTCTAACAAACGCTTTAGACGGTTGTTACGAATAATTACACGACGGTATAAATCGTTTAGATCTGATGATGCAAAACGACCACCATCTAGAGGTACTAATGGACGAAGTTCTGGTGGAATAACTGGAATGTATTGCATAACCATCCACTCCGGCTTATTTACAATACGTGTGCTTGCATCACGGAAAGATTCTACAACGCTCAAACGCTTTAAGGCATCTGCTTTACGTTGTTGAGAAGTTTCGTTAGCAGCTGCATTACGTAAAGAGAAACTTAAACCATCTAAATCAATTCTTTGCAATAAACCGTGAACGGCTTCTGCACCCATTTTAGCGATGAACTTGTTTGGATCTTCGTCAGGTAAGAATTGGTTTTCTTTTGGTAAAGTATCTAATAAATCAAGGTATTCTTCTTCGGTTAAAAGATCACCCATGTTAAGGTTTTCTTTGATACCACCTTGTAATACAACGTAACGCTCATAATAGATAATGGTTTCTAATTTCTTAGAACTCATTCCTAATAAATAACCGATTTTGTTAGGTAAAGATTTGAAGTACCAAATGTGCACCACAGGTACCACAAGTTTAATGTGACCCATACGCTCACGACGTACTTTTTTCTCTGTTACTTCTACCCCACATCTGTCACACACAATACCCTTGTAACGGATACGCTTGTATTTACCACAAGCACACTCATAATCCTTAACTGGACCAAAAATTCTTTCGCAGAATAAACCATCTCTTTCAGGCTTATACGTTCGGTAATTAATGGTTTCAGGCTTTAATACTTCACCGAAACTTCTTTCTAATATATTATCTGGAGAAGCCAGACCGATAGTGATCTCGGAGAAAGTTAATCTTGGTCGATTGTCTCTTTTATTGGCCATATCTAGGTTGTAAATTTGTAATGATAATTGTTGTTAATAGATGTGTTGGTTTTATATAAAATCTTATTCAAATTTTAAGTCTAAACCTAAACCTCTCAATTCATGTACTAATACATTAAATGATTCTGGTACACCCGGACGTGGAATGTTTTCACCTTTAACGATTGCTTCATAGGTTTTTGCTCTACCTATGATATCATCAGACTTAAGGGTTAATAATTCCTGTAAGATGTTAGCAGCACCATATGCTTCAAGTGCCCAAACCTCCATCTCACCAAAACGTTGTCCACCAAACTGAGCCTTACCACCAAGCGGTTGCTGGGTAATTAAGCTGTATGGTCCGATAGAACGGGCGTGCATTTTATCATCAACCATGTGGTGAAGTTTAATCATATAGATTACACCAACCGATGTTTTTTGGTGGAAGCGCTCTCCTGTTTCACCATCATATAAATACGTGTGTCCATTTCTTGGTATACCCGCATCTACACAATATTGTTCGATTTGATCGGTACTTGCACCATCAAAAATTGGTGTTGCAAATTTCACGCCTAAACGCTTACCAGTCCAACCTAAAATGGTTTCATAGATCTGACCAAGGTTCATACGAGAAGGTACACCTAGTGGATTAAGAACGATGTCGACTGGAGTACCGTCTTCCATAAATGGCATGTCTTCTGCACGCACAATTTTGGCAACGATACCTTTGTTTCCGTGACGACCCGCCATCTTATCTCCCACTTTAAGCTTACGCTTAACGGCTAAGTATACTTTAGCTAATTTTAATACACCCGCTGGTAATTCATCACCGATAGAGATGTTGAATTTCTCACGCTTATAACGACCTAGTTCTTCGTTGAAACGAATGCTATAGTTGTGTAATAAAGTATTGATTTGTTGATCTGTTTTTTCGTCACCAGTCCAACCAAGTGGATTTACGTTTTGGTAATCGAGTGTTACTAAGTTTTTCTGATTGAACTTAGAACCTTTAGGAATCAACATTTCGCCAAAGTTGTTGCTCACACCAGAAGAAGACTTATCTTTTAATAGTGTTTGTAATTTATCAAGCAACAATTCTTTGATATGCTCGGTATTTTGCTCGTGTACTTTTTCTACTTTTTCAAGTAATGCTTTTTCACGAATTTTTCCGTTCTTATCTTTTTTAGCGCGTTGGAATAATTTCTTATCGATAACTACACCTTCTGTTCCGTTTGGAGCTTTTAATGAAGCATCTTTTGCATCACCTGCTTTGTCACCAAAGATGGCACGCAATAACTTTTCTTCTGGTGTAGGATCTGATTCACCTTTAGGTGTAATCTTTCCAATTAAAATATCACCTTCTTTAATCGTTGCACCAATTCTGATGATACCATGCTCATCTAAATCTTTGGTTGCTTCTTCAGAAACGTTCGGGATATCTGGTGTTAATTCTTCTTCACCTAATTTAGTATCACGCACTTCTAATTCATATTCATCGATGTGAATTGAAGTAAATAAATCTTCACGTACTACTTTTTCACTGATTACAATGGCATCCTCAAAGTTGTAACCTTTCCATGGCATGAACGCCACTTGTAGATTACGACCTAATGCTAACTCACCATCTTTTGTTGCATAACCTTCGGTTAAGAAATCTCCTTTTTTAACTTTTTGTCCTTTTTTAACAGCAGGACGTAGGTTGATACAAGTAGCTTGGTTTGTTTTGATAAACTTAGTGAGTTTATACAATTGTAAATCATCACTGAAAGAAACCAAACGGTCTAAATCATTTCTATCATAACGAACATGAATTTCATTTGCATCCACAAACTCAACCACACCATTACCATCTGCATGGATTTGGATACGTGCATCACGCGCAGCTTTTCCTTCTAGTCCTGTACCAACAATTGGTGCTTCAGGAATAATCAACGGAACCGCTTGACGTTGCATGTTTGAACCCATTAGGGCACGGTTGGCATCATCATGCTCTAAGAATGGAATTAAAGACGCACTCAAACCAACAATTTGGTTAGGTGCAACGTCCATATATTCTACATCTTCTTTATCTAATATTGGGAAGTCTCCGGTTTGACGAGAAACAACTTTATCTTCTGCGAATTCTAATTTATCTGTTAATGGTGAGTTAGACTGTGCAATTTTTGCAGTATCCTCTTCTTCAGCGCTGAGGTACGTCAATTGCTTCATGTTTACTTTACCATTTTCTACTTTGCGGTATGGTGTTTCAATGAATCCCATATCGTTGATAGAAGCATGCACACACAACGTAGAAATTAGACCAATGTTTGGTCCTTCCGGTGTTTCGATGGTACATAAACGACCGTAGTGAGAATAGTGTACGTCACGTACTTCAAATCCTGCACGCTCTCTACTTAAACCGCCGGGTCCAAGTGCAGAAATACGACGCTTGTGCGTGATCTCTGATAATGGATTTGTTTGGTCTAAGAATTGAGATAACTGAGAAGTTCCAAAGAATGAATTGATTACACTAGAAAGTGTTCTTGCATTGATTAGATCAACGGGTGTGAAAACCTCATTGTCACGCACGTTCATACGCTCACGAATCGTACGCGCCATACGCGCTAAACCAACACCAAATTGTGCATACAACTGCTCACCCACGGTACGTACACGACGATTGCTTAGGTGATCAATATCGTCAATCTCTGCTTTCGCATTGGTTAAACGAACTAAGTATTTAACAATTTCAATAATGTCTTGCTTTGTTAAAACTTTTTTCTCTAATGGATAATCTAAGTCAAGTTTACGGTTGATTTTATAACGACCCACTTCACCTAAATCATAACGCTTATCAGAGAAAAATAATTTGTCAATAATTCCACGCGCCGTTTCATTATCTGGCGCATCTGCACCACGTAATTGACGGTAGATATGTTGAACCGCTTCTAATTCTGAGTTAGAAGTATCTTTATTTAACGTGTTGTAGATGATTGCATAATCACCGCCAAACTCTTCTTTTTGAATGAATACGCTCTTCACATCCATTTCAACGATAGTTGCAATTGCAGCTTCGTCTAAAACAGTGTCACGCTCCATTACAATTTCGTTACGCTCAATGCTCACTACTTCACCCGTATCTTCATCAACGAAATCTTCTACCCATGTTCTTAAAACACGCGCAGCTAATTTGCGTCCAACTTGATTGGCTAAAGATTTTTTATCGGCTTTGATTTCGTCAGCCATTCCAAATAATTCTAGAATGTCTTTGTCTGTTTCAAATCCAATAGAACGTAATAAAGTTGTTACAGGGAACTTCTTTTTGCGATCGATATATGCATACATTACATTGTTGATGTCTGTAGCAAATTCCATCCATGCACCTTTAAAAGGAATTACACGCGCAGAATAAATTTTTGTTCCGTTCGGGTGAACTGATTGACCAAAGAATACACCAGGTGAACGGTGTAACTGAGATACAATAACACGCTCCGCACCATTAATTACAAACGTACCACGCGGAGTCATGTAAGGAATGTTTCCAAGGAATACATCCTGTACGATGGTTTGGAAATCAACGTGCTCTTCATCATTACAGCTTAAACGTAGTTTAGCTTTTAATGGAACTGCATACGTTAATCCGCGCTCCATACACTCGTCGAGTGTGTAACGTGGGGGATCAATAAAGTAATCTAGGAACTCTAGTACGAAAATGTTACGCGTGTCTGTAATCGGAAAATTTTCCTTAAACACACGGAACAAGCCTTCCACATTTCTGCGGTCTGGTGTTGTTTCTAACTGAAAAAATTCTCTAAATGACTCTAACTGAATGTCGAGTAAGTCTGGCGTTTCTGCCAAGTGCTTTGTTTTACCAAAGTTGACCCTGTTGTTCAAAATTGTTGTAGACATGTATATAAAACCGGTTTAAATACAAAAAATATTGAGACAAGTATCCCAATTTAAGATTTGCAAAGGTACGAAATGAGGGGCAGGAAACAAACAAATACTGGACCAAAATGTCCAAAAAATCAATAATTTTTACCGCAAAAGTCAGCCTGTCATGAAAAATGGCTNATTTTTTGTTGGATTTTTTGTAAAATATTGATTACCAGCATATTTTTAGAAAAACAATTTTGTTAAAATTNAGCTGGGTTCGAGAAAAATATAGCAAGATGGCATAAAAAAAGCGGTTTCAACAAGGTTGAAACCGCTTTTTTTTGAATGTATTGGACTAGAATTAGCCGTAAATTACTTTACTTCTACTTCAGCACCAGCTTCTTTAAGCTTAGCTACGATATCGTCAGCTTCTGCTTTAGAAACACCTTCTTTAACTGGTTTTGGTGCACCGTCAACTAGATCTTTTGCTTCTTTAAGTCCTAAGCCAGTTAATTCTTTTACGATTTTAACTACGCCTAATTTGCTAGCACCGCCGCTTACTAAGATTACATCGAAAGATGTTTTCTCTTCTACAGCAGCAGCTCCGCCGTCACCTGCGCTTACTACAACTGCAGCAGCAGCTGGTTCAATACCGTAATCAGCTTTTAATACATCAGCTAATTCTTGTACTTCTTTTACTGTTAAGCTTACTAATTGTTCAGCTAATGATTTTACGTCTGCCATTTGATTTAAATTTTTTCCGCCTTCATACTTTGTTACAAGTCCGGCGGAGGGTTTAAAAAAATTTGCCTTTATTTTCCCTCAGGCCTGGGATATTTTTACGCTTCTGGTTCTGAGTCAGGAGCCGCTTCTACAACTGGTGCAGCAGCTTCTTCTACAGCAACTTCTACAGATGCTACAACAACTTCAGCTTCTGTCTTTGAACTACCATTCTCGGCGTGGTTTAATAAAGCAGCAATTACGCGCTTAGCCGGAGATTGTAATAATCCAAGAACTTCACCAACAAGTTCGTTCTTCGTTTTAATTTGTGTTAACGCCTTAAGTGTGTTATCGCCAGAGTAAACATCTCCATTGATGAACGCCGCTTTTAATTGAGGCTTGTCTCCACCCTTTCTGAACGCGCTGATAATAACAGCTGGTTCTTTAGGATTTTCAGAGAACATTAACGCAGTAACATTATTTAATGCTGGATAAATCGCAGCATATTTTTCTGCATCGATAGCTTCTAATGCTTTACGGATAAGCGTGTTTTTTGCAACTTTCATTTCTACTTGCTTATCAAAACAAGTACGACGAAGTGCAGAAACCTGCGCTACAGATAAAGATTCTGTATCGGTAATATAGAAGTTATTGTATTGAGTGAACTTTTGTTTAAGAACCTCAATCACTTCATTTTTTTGATCTTTTGTCATGTCTGATCTTTTTTAAAAACCCGGGTCATTTTTCTACTTGATAGAAATCACCAGGAATTAGTTCATTAATGATTTTGTGTCTAACATAATGCCAGGACTCATGGAGCTAGCCATGCTAACACCTTTGATGTAAGTTCCTTTAGAAGAAGATGGCTTTAACTTAATAATAGCGTTGATTAACTCAGTACTATTTTCGGAAAGCTTATCTGGTGCAAAAGAGACACGTCCAATTGAAGCATGAACGATACCCGCTTTATCAACCTTGAAAGCAATTTTACCACCTTTTACTTCATTAACAGCACCTGCTACATCATTTGTAACAGTACCTGTTTTAGGGTTTGGCATTAAGTTACGAGGACCTAATACTTTACCTAATTTACCAATCTTAGGCATTACTGATGGTGTTGCAATGATTACATCAATATCAACCCAACCGCTTTCGATCTTTGCGATGAATTCATCAAGACCTACATAATCTGCACCTGCTTCTTTAGCAGCTGCTTCTTTATCAGGTGTACAAAGAACCAATACTTTTTTTGTTTTACCAGTACCGTGTGGTAATGATACAGTACCTCTAACTTGTTGGTCTGCTTTTTTAGGATCTACACCTAAACGAATGTGTAAATCTACAGAGCTATCAAATTTTGTACAGTTAATTTCTTTTACAAGTGTAGACGCTTCTTTAAGGGAATAAGATTTGTTTTTATCCACCTTTGTAACTGCTACTTTTCTTTTTTTAGTAAGTGACATTTTTTAATAATTGAAGGTGAATAAATTAATTTTCCCAAGGAGCTTGACCATCTACTGTGATACCCATACTACGTGCAGTACCCGCCACCATGCTCATTGCACTGTGAAGGCTAAATGCATTTAAGTCAGACATCTTGTCTTTAGCGATTTCTTCTACTTGCGCCCAAGTAACTTTACCCACTTTGTCACGGTTGCTTTCTTTAGATCCTTTTTGGATTTTAGCAGCTTCCATTAATTGAACTGGGGCTGGTGCCGTTTTGATGATAAAGTCGAAAGACTTATCTGCGTACACCGTAATTAAAACAGGAACAACTTTTCCTTGTTTGTCTTGAGTTCTAGCATTGAACTGCTTACAGAACTCCATGATGTTAACACCCTTGGAACCAAGGGCTGGACCTACTGGAGGTGCAGGATTGGCTTGACCGCCTTTAACCTGCAGCTTTACGTAGCCTGTGATTTCTTTAGCCATTTTTTTTGATTTAATTGGTTATAGCGTAGTGCCATATTTATTATGGACCTACTCCCAAAGTCAATCATTCTTCGTAAAAAGAACTTTTGGGGCAGCAAAGGTACAATTAAATGGCAAAAAAACAAGCGAAATTCAAAAAAATAAGGGCTACCCGTTGGGTAGCCCTTAAAAAATTCATTATCAATACGTTAGAATCTTTATTAGCTAATTTTTTCTACTTGCATGTAGCTGAGTTCTACTGGAGTAGAACGTCCAAAGATTTTAACGGTAACTTTTAGTTTTTTCTTCTCTTCGTTAACTTCTTCGATAACACCGTTAAAGTCGTTGAAAGGACCTTCAATAATTTTGATGGTTTCACCCAGGATAAATGGCTCACTAATGCTTCCACCCATATCATTCATTTCATCCACCTTACCCAACATTTTATTCACTTCGCTTTTACGCAAAGAAATAATGTTACCCTTAGAGCCTTTTCCATCTGTTAAAAAGTGCATCACATTGGTAATGTTGCTAATGTGCATGACCATGTCATCATTTAATTTACCATCTAGCACTTCAATCATTACGTAGCCTGGGAAATAGTTTTTTTCGCGCATTACTTTTTTACCGTTTTGCACTTTGTATACTTTTTCCATAGGTAAGAAGATCTGTTTGATAAGATCTTGCCAACCGCTTCTTAAAATATCTTTATCAAGATACTCTTTAATTTTACGCTCCTTACCACTCACTACACGAAGCACATACCATTTTGTCTCAGGCTTAGCTACCGCAGGGGTTTCTGGAGTTATAATATCTGTTAATGCTTCCATGATTAGATTACTTGAATAATGAATAAATCAACTTCAGCAATTGGTTGCTAGAGAAATCCATAACCCACACAAATGCGGTAATGATAACAGTAGCGACAAGTACAATTATAGTACTTTGTTGCAACTGATTCCAAGTTGGCCAGGTCACTTTTTCTAGTAACTCGTTGTAACTTTCTTTGAAGTAAGTTGTGATCTTGTTCATGAGAACAAATTAATAATTTAAAAAAATAAAACCTTAGCACGGGCACTAGGATTCGAACCCAGATCAAAGGTTTTGGAGACCCGTATGCTACCGTTGCACCATGCCCGTATAAAGCTAAAAGCTATTCCGTTTGTAGCGGAACAGCTTTTAGAATTATTTGCAAATATAATAAAATCTATTTGCTTGCAGCTAAAAGCTTTCGCTTTGAGCTTATTTGATGATTTCAGTTACCTGACCTGCACCTACTGTTCTACCACCTTCACGAATCGCAAACTTAAGACCCTTTTCCATTGCGATAGGTTGGATTAATTTAACAGTTAAGTTGGTGTTATCACCAGGCATAACCATTTCTGTACCAGCTGGAAGTGTACACTCACCAGTTACGTCTGTTGTACGGAAATAGAATTGAGGACGGTATTTATTAAAGAATGGAGTATGACGTCCACCTTCTTCTTTTGATAGTACATAAACCTCACCCTTAAATTCAGTGTGCGGCGTAATAGAACCTGGCTTACAGATTACCATACCTCTACGGATATCTTTTTTCTCAATACCACGTAGTAATAAACCTGCGTTNTCACCAGCTTGACCTTCGTCCAATAATTTTTTGAACATNTCAACACCAGTTACTGTAGAAGTAAGAGGCGCATCCATCAAACCAACGATTTCAACACCTTCACCTACTTTGATGATACCGCGCTCGATACGACCTGTAGCAACTGTACCACGACCTGTAATCGAGAATACATCTTCTACTGACATCAAGAACGCCATATCAACTGGACGTGGAGGAAGTGGAATATAAGAATCTACTGCAGCCATTAATTCGTCGATCTTAGCAACCCATTGTGGATCTTCAGAAAGCGCACCAGTTGCAGAACCTTGAATGATTGGTGTATTGTCACCATCGAAACCGTATAAAGTTAATAACTCACGGATTTCCATTTCAACTAATTCTAATAATTCAACATCATCAACTAAGTCTACTTTGTTCATGAAAACAACAATACTAGGTACACCTACCTGACGAGCTAAAAGGATGTGCTCTTTGGTTTGTGGCATCGGACCATCAGTTGCAGCAACTACTAGGATGGCACCATCCATTTGTGCAGCACCTGTAATCATATTCTTAACATAGTCAGCGTGACCTGGACAGTCTACGTGCGCATAGTGACGATTATCGGTTTGATATTCTACGTGGGCAGTATTAATGGTAATACCACGCTCTCTTTCTTCCGGAGCACCATCGATTTCATCATATTTTTTTGCGACGTTACCCATGCCCTTTTTAGCCAAAAGCGATGTGATGGCAGCAGTTAAGGTGGTTTTACCGTGGTCAACGTGACCAATGGTACCAACGTTTACGTGAGGTTTTTCCCTCTTAAAGGTCTCTTTAGACATTTTTATCGGTTTTATTTGTGTTTTAAAAAAATTTGCCTTTTGGGCTTTATTTATTTCGAATCATTCCTTTCGGAAAAATTGCTTTTTTGGTGTTCCTTTTTTTATGCTTTGTTGTTATCGGCGCGCTAAATTAGGTAATTTTTTGCGCTTTTAACTATTATTATGCGTTGTAACATAGATTAGAGCCGTTAGTGAGAATCGAACTCACGACCTCTTCCCTACCAAGGAAGTGCTCTACCCCTGAGCTACAACGGCTTAGCCTCGTTTAAAGCCTGGTAGCTCCAAACGAACATGGAGCGGAAGACGAGGGTCGAACCCGCAACCTATAGCTTGGAAGGCTATCGCTCTACCAATTGAGCTACTTCCGCTTGTTTTACAAAGCTTTCGCATTGTAATCAGTTATTTTAAAGAACTAAGTGGGCAGAGTAGGGTTCGAACCTACGTACTCGTGAGAGAACAGATTTACAGTCTGTCGCCTTTAACCACTCGGCCATCTGCCCTACTAGAAGTATTTGTTATAAAAAATAGAGCCGAAGATGGGACTCGAACCCGCGACCTACTGATTACAAATCAGTTGCTCTACCAACTGAGCTACTCCGGCATTATACTTCTATAAAAAAAGAACAACCTCTTTTAAGGGACGGCAAAGGTAATGGAAAACTTTATTCGGCAAAATTTTGGACCATAAATTTTCCAAGAGNTTTTAACAGTTTTTTGAGGTGTTGGGGCNAGTGCGCTTAAATGGATCCAAAAAGCCTGCACAAAACGGCAAAATATGGCGTAAAAAAG
>JGI25908J49247_10000292_pt1 | contig 15213 bp, 20 predicted proteins | sample LauGreSpBDMM15SD_2_FD_49247 | JGI IMG/M metagenome (IMG submission 49247) | reverse complement strand
TCAACATTCCTTTTATTTTTTTTCTCTGAAGATTTTCTTGTGAACCACATAAATTACAAGGAATAATAGGGAAATTCATTCGAGACGCATAGCTTGAGATCTCTTTTTCGGAGCAGTAAGCTAAAGGCCTAATAATAATATTTTTACTATCATTGGAGATGATGATGGCCCAAAGCAATTTTATTAATATTAAGTTCTTTTGCTGTCCTATAAATAATTCCGCGTCTTAAACGAGAACATAAAGAGCAGGTAGTTTTTCCACTTGGTATTTTTTCTTTAACGATTGAATAGGTGTCTTCAGTAATAATAAGATGTTCAATGCCTAAATTTTTTAAAAAATTAGGCAATACGTCTGCTGGAAATCCTGGTTGTTTTTGATCTAAATTCATCGCAATAATATCAAAATGAATAGGCGCTCTCTCTTTTAGAGCTAATAAAAACATCAGCAATGAATATGAATCTTTTCCACCGCTCATACATACGAGGACTCGATCATTATTTTCAATCATATTAAAATCAGTTATTGCTTTGCCAGTTAAGCCAATAAGTTTATTGCGCAATTTGAGAAAGTTATTGGTTGCATCAATTGGCACTTGCGTAATCATAGTGAAATAGATCTTCCGCCATCGACAGCTAAAATATGACCTGTAATAAATGGAGCGTCCAGTACTAAAAATTTAACTGCCATTGCAACATCTTCTGGCGTACCCATTTTTTTTAATAGTGTTTGAGAAATAACTCTTTGTTTGTAAATATCGTTAAATTCTTCATTATTTTCAGGCCACAAAACCGGACCAGGAGCAACAGCATTAACCCTTACATCTGGACTTAATTCTTGGGCCAAGGATTTTGTTAATGTAGCAAGGCCTGATTTGGCAATACTATAAATAATATAATTTTTCTTTGGTTTATCTATATGGGTATCTGTAATATTTATAATGCAGCCCTTAGTTTTAATAAGCTGATCTGCTGCAAGTTGAGATAAAAATAAAGGCGCCTTCAAATTGCTACCAATAAGATCATTCCAATTTTTTTCATTCATCTGACCAATTTCGGTGGGGTAATAACTTGAGGCATTATTTATGAGGATATCTAATCTGCCATATGTATTGATTGTTTGCTCGATTAGACTGGGTAATACATTCATATTCACAAGATCAGCTTGAACAATACTTGCGGAATCTTTACGAATTTTATTAAGGTCCTCTTGCAGCTTTTTTGCTTCATCTGCTGAATGACGATAGTGAATCATTAAATCGATATCCGATTCATGAAGTATTTTACAAATTGCCTGCCCAATTCTTTTGGCGCCGCCAGTAACTAGAGCAATTTTTCTATTAGATTTCATAGGTTTATGTATAAATGATTTCACTCTATTATAATCTAATACCTATGCCATCCATGCCTATAGCCTCGGAAATTGAGATTCAATTAAGCGAGCAATTAAAAACAAAAATCATTCAATCTATTCATTCTAATCATGGATGGATAAGCTTTGATCGCTTTATGGAGCTTGCACTTTATGACCCTGAATTCGGTTATTACACTGGAAGTTTAAGAAAGTTTGGTGAAAAAGGTGACTTCGTTACAGCCTCTGAAATATCAAGTTTTTTTGCGAAAACAATTGCTATTCAGTTTAAAGAAATTTTTCGTTCATTAGATAAAAATATAATTGAAATTGGAGCTGGATCAGGCAAGTTTGCTCTTGAAGTGATCCAATCCATGGATAGCGAAAATATTGACCATTATTTTATTTTGGAAATAAGTGATTCATTGAGAAAGCACCAATACGAGCTTTTAATAAAACATTTGCCCCCACATTTGTTCAGCAAGGTGCTTTGGATTGATGAAATTCCCAAAGAATATAAAGGGATTGTTTTCTGTAATGAACTTTTAGATGCATTGCCAGTAGATTTGATAAAAAAAGTGGCAGGTATTTATTATCAAAAAGGGGTTGGTCTAGAAAATGATCTATTTATCTGGAAAGATAAGATCATCAAAGACCTCTCTATTTATGACCACATCAATCTAGAAAGTCTTCCAGACGATTATCTTATAGANGATGCAATTCATATTAAAAGTTGGGTTAATAAAATCAGCGAATCTATTGCCAAAGGCGTTGTAATAATTATTGACTATGGCTTCAATCACAGTGAATATTTTCACGAACAAAGATCTCAAGGAACACTCATGTGCCATTTTAAGCATCATGCTCACGATAATCCTCTTATTCANGTTGGAATCCAGGATATTACAAGTCATGTTAATTTTAGTTATGTTGCAAGAGAGGCTTCTAACTTAGGGCTTCATATTAATGGCTTTATTTCTCAAGCAAATTTTCTTATTAATTGCGGCATATTAGAGTTGCTTGAAAAAGTAAATATAGAAGATAGCGCTTTATATATGAAATCAGTATCNGAAATTCAAAAACTACTATCCCCTTCAGAAATGGGTGATTTATTTAAAGTCATGACAATGGAAAAGAATATGGATATAAATCTTATAGGGCTTAAAAATAATAATAAAGTCACAAAGTTATGATTAATCAAGATAAAGAGGATATTAANAGACGGCCTATTAGAAGTTATATTCTAAGGCAAGGAAGAATTACTAAGGCTCAGACAAATGCCATTCATGAAAGCTTTCAAAAATATGCTGTGATTTTTGAAAATAAACTAATCGATTTCAATGCTGTATTTGAAAATAAAAGTAGAGATCTTATATTGGAAATTGGATTCGGTATGGGAGCTTCTACTGCTGAGATTGCAAGGTCTAATTTGAATAAAAATTATATTGCGATTGAAGTCCACTCGCCGGGCGTAGGCAATTTACTTAAGCTAATTCAAGAAAATAATATTTCTAATGTGAAAATTATTCAACATGACGCTGTAGAAGTTCTTAATTCAATGATAAAGAATGACTCCCTAGATGGCATTCATATTTTCTTTCCTGATCCATGGCCTAAAAAAAGACACCAGAAAAGAAGGCTTATACAATTAAATTTACTAAAACTTATNGCACAAAAGATTAAGAAGGGCGGTTATTTGCATATCGCAACAGACTGGGAAGATTATGCTTTTTGGATTATTGATCTTTTNGATAAAGAAGAATTATTGCAAAAGACGTCTGATGATTTTTTCAAAAAACCTGATTACCGTCCTTTAACGAAATATGAAAATCGAGGCATTAAACTAGGCTACAAAGTTTGGGACATGATTTACAGGCGTATTTAACCATTTACCAACGACCGTTTCAACCTCATCAACGCCTTGTTTTTTTAAGCTGGAAAAAAGCTGAACCGTNCATTCAATACCAACGGACGCCCCCCACTTTTCATCAATTTCTTTTTGAACGCTACGAAGTATTTTAAGTGAGGCTTCACGAGAAAGTTTGTCTGCTTTAGTTAATAAAATATGAATAGGTTTTTTATTTAACGAAAACCACTCTAACATCTGTTGGTCAAGAGNTGTAAGAGGATGCCTTATGTCCATAACTAAAACAAGGCCAAAAAGACAAGATCGTTCAGACAGATAAGTTGCTAGAATTTTTTGCCAATGATCTTTGATAGCGTGAGGTACTTTGGCATAACCATAACCCGGCAAGTCGACTAGAAAACGATTTTCACCCAGAGAAAAGAAATTAATAAGTTGTGTTCGCCCTGGTTGCTTACTTACAAAAGCAAGACGATTATGATTGGCAAGCGTATTAATAGCGCTAGATTTTCCTGCATTTGATCTTCCAGCAAAAGCAACCTCAATGCCAGTAGGGGGAGGCAAATCACTTAAATGGTGAGCAGATATATAATATGATGCGTTTTGAAAAATAGCCATGCGCTTTACCTAACCTGTTCAATCCAATCAAAATGCTATCACGAGAATGGGATTTTAGATAAAATGAAGGTCTTGAATCTACTTTAAATACGGAGCTTTACGCAATGAGNGGTCGAAATGCTTTTTTTATTATCATCTTGTCTTTTTTAATTTCAAGTACTGCGATTTCAGAAACAATTGCACAGAAAACTCCACCAAAATCGGTTGCAAATGTATGTGCAGCTTGTCATGGGGTCGACGGTAATAGTGCAATTTCAGCTAACCCAAAATTATCTGGGCAGCATCCAGAATATCTTTATAAACAGCTAACTAATTTTAAATCAGGCGCGCGCGCAAATGCTGTNATGTCTGGTATGGCAGGGATGCTATCAGATGCTGATATGCATTTAGTGGCAGAATATTATTCAAAACAAACCTTAAGTTTGGGCCAAGCTAAAACAAATGGTTCAGGATCTCTAGGAGAAAAAATCTACCGAGCTGGTATTCAAGCTAATGCTGTCCCAGCATGTGCCTCATGTCATGGACCAACTGGCGATGGGCTCCCTGTAAAATATCCACGTTTAGGTGGGCAACATACAGAATATGTTTTAAATCAATTAAGACAGTTTAGGTTAGGTGCTCGGGCAAACGATGAAGCAAAAGTGATGCGAACTATTGCAGCAAAGTTAACTGATCAAGAAATGGAAGCAGTAGCTGATTATATTCAGGGCTTAAGATAAGCCCTTCTTATCCTTATTTAATTACTGCAACTTCTCACCAGTTTTCGCAGTCAAAATTCTTCATTCTTAAAAATAAGTTATTTTGAAATCTACAGCATTTAATTCCAGAAAAATAAACCAATTGCTAAGCTCAATGAGCTTTGCAGTCTCGATGCTTGTATTTTTGGGCATCGCATCAATCATAGGCACGATTCTTAAACAGAATGAGCCTTATGAAAATTATATTATTAAATTCGGCCAATTTTGGTTTGTTTTTTTTGAAAAAATTGGTCTCTATGATGTTTACCAAAGCATTTGGTTTTTAACGATCCTTCTTTTTTTGGTCATATCCACAACCCTTTGTGTCACTAAAAATACCCCTATTATTTTTAAAGATTTTTTATTATTTAAAGATTCTTTAGAGGAAAAATCACTTTTATCGTTTACACATCACCTTGTTTTAAAAAATACAAAGAAGGTCAATCTTTCTCGGGTCATTAATTACTTAAAACTAGAGAAATTTAAAGTTAGAGAAAAATCAAAAGACAACGGCGATATTTTGATTGTTGCTAAAAAAGGAGACTTTCAGCGTCTAGGCTATATCTTTACTCATGTTGGCGTAGTTGTAATCTGTTTGGGTGGCTTATTGGATGGTAATTTATTCTTTAAAGCCCAAGAGCTACTAGGTTATAAAAAGATTGAAACGCTTGATATTCCAGCTTCAAAAGTCCCGNAAGTAAGTAGGCTANATATTACCAATCCCTCTTTTAGAGCAAATATGACTCTAGCCGAAGGATCTTCAGATAACGTAGCTTTTGTAAGAAAGAAGGATGGTTATCTAGTCCAAGACTTGCCTTTTAAGATAACTCTAAAAGATTTTAGAATTGAACATTATTCGACAGGTATGCCAAAGTCATTTGAAAGTGATTTGATTATTTCTGATCCCGAACTTTCTCAAGATATAACAAAGACAATCACTGTTAATCATCCTTTTACCTATAAGGGGATTTCTATATATCAATCAGATTTCCAAGATGGAGGGACAAATCTTGATATTAAATTATGGAATTTATTAAATTCGAATGCCCCGCAAAAAATAAATGCAAAGATTTTTGAGAAAATTAAATTAGATAAAGATCAACTTACCTATGAATTTAATGATTTTAGGAAATTTAATATCTTAAATTTAAAGGAGGGCGTAAAAGAAAAGCCAAGAAACGTNGGGCCGAGCGTTACCTATAAAATCAGAAATAATTCAGGTCAGGCCCGTGAGTATATTTCTTATCAGTTTCCTATGCTCATCGATGACAGATCATTTTTTATTAGTGGGATGAGAGAGACGCCTCAAGAAGAATTTAAATATTTAAAGATACCCGCAGATAAAAAAGGTTCTATTGCAGAATTCATCTCATTCAAAGAAGCCCTTCAAAATAAAATTTTGATTGAAATGGTTGCAAAAAAGATGGCAAANCGATCTGTAAAATCAGATAACAATTCGTCTGTTAAGCAATCTTTCNAAGATAGTGTTAATAAAATTATGACCCTATTTGTTGAGGGAGGTTTTTCGAATATTGCTCAAAATATCGATAACAATATTCCTGCCAATGAAAAAGAAAAAGCAGTGCAGGCTTATTTAAAGATTATAGATATTGCATCAATAGAACTTTATAAAAGTCATTTTAATCTTTCAGATAAAGAGATAGACCAGTCTGCAATTAGGTTTATTCAAGAGGCTTTAAATGCTTATAGTGATATGTTTCTATTTGGTTCACCCTATTATTTTGAGCTCACAAATTATGAGCAAAAAGAGGCAAGTGGACTCCAGCTTACAAAATCTCCTGGGCAGTTTTGGGTTTATCTTGGCTCCCTAAGTTTAGTGCTTGGTATTTTCTCAATGATCTATTTGCATGAAAGAAAATTATGGCTCCTAATCAAAGCNAAAGGAGGGGCTATAATTGCAGTCAGNTCCAANAGAAAAAATATAGATTTTGAACTTGATTACAAAAAAGTTAGTCAAGCAATTAAGAAAATTATTCAATAAAAGGTTAGCCATGTTCACTAAATTATTTAAATCATCAAAAATATCATTTGTAATATTAAATGTTTTATATCTTTCCTTGTTATTGGGCGGCGCTTTATATGCATTAAAGACATTTAGTAGCTATATGGATATTTACGAAAAGGCAATTTTACTGAGTAGTGTTGGATTTTTTAGCTGGCTTGGCTGGAATTGGAATCATTTTAAGAAAATTATCATACTAGTATTTGCACTGAGCCTTTTTGCAATCCAACTCTATTTAGGAGTGCTAACAAATAATGAGCATGTCTTTTTATTAAAATATCTGTTGTCGAGTCAATCAGCCATTATGTGGATGAATGTTTTTTTTGTTTTGGCACTGGTGCTTTATTGGCTAGGATTACTTGCAAAAAATAATTTACTCGATGATATTGCATCCTCCTTTACATCTACAGCAGTTTTATTTGGATTCACAGGACTTTTGGTNAGATGGTACGAGTCTTATTTAATAGGNTTAGATATTGGCCATATCCCAATTAGTAACNTATATGAGGTATTTATTTTATTTTGCTTAATCACATCACTTCTTTATCTATTTTATGAAGAAAAATTTAATACTAAAAAATTAGGTGCATTCGTATTGATTGTAATAAACGCTGCTGTAGGATTTATCTTATGGTACACGTTTGATAGGCATGCTGATGGTGTCCAGCCCTTAGTCCCAGCCCTTCAATCTTACTGGATGAAAATACACGTCCCTGCTAATTTTATAGGCTATGGCGCTTTCTCCATAGCAGCAATGGTATCTATAGCCTACTTACTTTCAGCTAAAAAAATATTAGCCTCTTATCTACCAAAGCTAGCTGTTCTTGATGATCTTATTTATAAATCGATCGCAATTGGCTTTATATTTTTTACCGTCGCAACTATATTAGGTGCTATATGGGCAGCAGAAGCTTGGGGCGGTTATTGGTCATGGGATCCTAAAGAAACTTGGGCTTTAATCGTATGGTTAAATTATGCAGCTTGGCTTCATTATAGAATCGTCAAAGGGTTGAGAGGTANTGTCTTAGCTTGGTGGGCACTGATCGGTCTCATTATTACGACCTTCGCTTTTTTAGGTGTCAATATGTTTTTGTCAGGACTGCATTCATACGGAGAGCTCTAATCCCATGTAAAATGGTGATTTTTAGAATTCATATCTAAATATGACCCAAAAAAATATCGTTGAAATTGAAAAATTATCTTTTGGCTACGATAATCGTATGCTTCATAAAGATATCAATATGGTTTTTCCTCGTGGCAAAGTCACAGCTATTATGGGTGGAAGCGGTTGTGGCAAAACGACTATTCTTCGTTTGATAGGTGGTCAAATCAAACCTAAATCTGGCCATGTCAAAGTGGACGACAAGATTGTTCATAAGCAAGATAGGCAAGGCATTTATGAATTGCGAAGAAAAATGGGTATGCTTTTCCAGCACGGCGCACTTTTTACTGACTTGTCTGTATTTGACAATGTGGCATTTCCAATTCGTGAACATACAAAATTACCTGAAAGCATGATTCGCGATTTAGTGCTTATGAAACTTAACGCTGTAGGTCTTCGAGGCGCTCATAAGCTCATGTCCACTGAACTCTCAGGAGGCATGGCAAGACGAGTTGCACTTGCAAGAGCCATTGCATTAGACCCGGATATTATTATGTATGACGAGCCTTTTGCAGGATTAGACCCCATATCTATGGCAGTGATTTGTGACCTTATCAGAACGCTCAATGATGCCCTGGGAGCAACTTCAATTATTGTGACGCATGATGTGGAAGAAGCTTTTTCTTTTGCGGACTATATTTATTTTATTGCAGATGGAGTCGTCGCCGCAGAGGGCACACCGAAAGAACTATCAAAATCTAAACTCCCTTTTGTGCATCAATTTGTTCATGGTGAAAAAGATGGCCCCGTACCATTCCATTACAATGCACCTAGTTACAAAAAAGATATTTACGAGCCTGTTGAATTATGAACCCAATTTTTAAAACTTTAAGCAGTTTAGGCAACCAAGTGACTTCAAGAATTTGGCGTCTTGGTTCTGCCACCCGTTTATTTTTATTAATCTTAATTTATTCAGGCGAAAGTTTTAGACGTATTCATTTAACAATCCGCGAAATTTATTTCACTGGTGTGATGTCTTTAATTATTATTATAGTGTCTGCTTTCTTCGTAGGCATGGTCTTGGGTTTGCAAGGGTATTACACACTTCAAAAATATGGCTCGTCAGAATCTATTGGTGTTTTGGTGGCATTANCGCTTTTAAGGGAGCTAGGCCCCGTTGTAACCGCNCTTTTATTTGCTGGGAGAGCTGGGACTGCAATCACTGCTGAAATTGGATTAATGAAGGCTACCGAGCAATTATCTGCTATGGAAATGATGGCNGTGAGCCCTATTGCTAGAATTATTGGACCAAGATTTTGGGCGGGCGTTATTTCAATGCCTATATTAGCTTCCATTTTTTCAATGGTGGGTGTGATGGGGGGTTATTTAGTTGCAGTGCCAATTATCGGCGTGGATCATGGCGCATTTTGGTCACAAATGAATGTGAATGTTGATTTTAGATTTGATGTGATTAATGGACTGATTAAGAGCTTTGTATTTGGAGTTGCTTGTACGATCATTGCCCTCTATGAAGGCTTCGACGCTCCCCCAACCGCCGAAGGTGTTAGTCGAGCCACTACAAGAACTGTCGTAACTTCTTCGCTAACTGTTTTGGGATTAGATTTTATTTTAACTTCGTTTATGATTGCGCATTAATATAGGACTGGAGCAAATATGGATAAAACAACATTAGATATTTGGGTAGGTTTATTTGTGGCGATTGGCATTGCGGCACTTATGGGTCTCGCTACGAAAGTAGGTAATCTTACAAGCAATACGCTTGGTGAAACCTATGCGGTCACAGCAAATTATGAGAATATTGGAGGCCTTAAACCAAGAGCGCCTGTTAAGAGNTCAGGTGTCGTCGTTGGTAGTATTGATAACATCAAATTTGATACGAAAACTTATCAAGCGGTTGTGACTTTAAAAATAGACAAAAGATATCCGTTTCCTAAAGATACTTTTGCAAATATTTATACATCAGGATTATTAGGTGAGCAATATATTAGTTTGGAAGCTGGAGGTGACGATCAATTTCTGAAAGAGGGAGATCGCATTTCTAAGACTCAAGATGCGGTTGTATTAGAAAAACTCATCAGTCAGTTCTTGTATAATAAAGCCACTGAAGAACCTAAAAAATAACTAAAATTTAAAAGGAATTTTAAACACATGAAAAAGTTTTTATTAGTGATTTTAAGTTTGATGATGTCAATGAGCATATTTGCTGCAGAGGCGCCTGATGTTTTTGTTAAAAAAATAGCCAATGAAGTTTTTGAAATTTTAAAAACGGATAAAGATTTAAGATCTGGCAATAAAGAAAAAGCTTATAAAATTACTGAAGAGAAGATATTACCTTATTTTAATTTTGATCGTATTTCTAAGCTTGTATTAGGTAAAGCCTATCCATCAGCAACAAAAGAAGAGCAAGAAGCCTTTAAAAAAGAATTCAGAACGATGCTTGTAAAAACTTATGGCAGCGCACTATTAAGATTTAAAGATCAGACGCTTAACTATAAGCCAGCGAGATTCGAACCGACAGACGAAGAGGTGTTAATTAAGACAGAGGTGCTGCAGCCAGGCGCCCCTCCTTTGCCTATTGATTATATGCTTGAAAAAGATGGTAATTCATGGAAAGTTTTTGACATTGTTATTGAAGGTGTGAGCTTAGTAACAAATTATCGCGGTCAATTTGGTAATGAAATTAGACAAAATGGCATAGCTTCTCTTATTACAAAACTTGCCGAGAAGAATGCTAATTATGATAAGACCTCTAACAAATGATCGACTTTGATAAAAGCCAATGGAATTTAAGTGGCGATCTTACGATTGAAAAAATACCTACTATTATTGATTTAATTAAAAAACAAAAAACAGATAAAAAAACGACAATTGATTTTTCAAAAGTGACTTCAATTGACACTTCAACCTTAAGTTTAATTTTTGAATTACAACGAGAGGCTAAAAAAAATCAATCACATTTTACTTTCAAGAATTTACCAAAGAATTTAAACAGTCTTGCTAAATTATACGGAGTGGAAGATCTCGTATCTTCCCTCCATTAAACACTTCTTCTTAAATTTCATTTTAAGAAACCTCCAGTATTTATTTCAATGAAAAAAGCCATTATATTTAATAAGGTTAAAAAGAACTTCGGTAAGCTAGAGGCTCTCAAAGGTATCGATTTAGTTATTGAAGAAGGCGAATTTTTTGCGTTGCTGGGGCCAAATGGTGCCGGCAAATCAACGCTCATTAATATTCTGGCAGGTCTCGCAAAACCATCTTCAGGTTCAATCAAAGTTATGGGGCATGACGTCATTCAAGACTATCAAAATGCGAGAAGATCGCTTGGTGTCGTGCCTCAAGAATTAGTATTTGACCCCTTTTTTAATGTACGCGAAATGCTCAGATTTCAAGCTGGCTATTTTGGTAAGGGTCGAGAAAATGATGACTGGATCGATGAAGTAATTGAAGGTCTTGATCTTCAGGAAAAGGCTAATACAAATATGAGAATGCTTTCTGGTGGCATGAAAAGGAGGGCTTTAATTGCGCAAGCACTTGTGCATAAGCCCCCCGTCATTGTCTTAGATGAGCCCACAGCAGGAGTAGACGTAGAGCTTAGAAAAAGGTTATGGCAGTTTATTAAAAAACTGAATCAAAAAGGTCACACTATTGTTCTGACTACACATTATTTAGAAGAGGCTGAGACGTTATGCAGCCGAGTAGCCATGATGGACCAAGGCAAAGTAGTTGCGTTGGATAAAACGAGAAATTTATTAAAGCGCTTTTCAGCAAAAAATTTAAATTTACGTTTAGATCTAAAGAATAAAAAAATCCCAGTAAGCGTTCAAAAGTTCATACAGTCGTCAGATCACAGTTTAATAACTTTCTTACTTGAAGAAATAGCAGAAGTAGAATTTATTATGAGTGAATTAAAAAAATCAAAGATTAAAATATTAGATATGGAGCTTACTAATTCAGATTTAGAAAAAGTCTTCTTGAAACTTACCGGAAGTAAAAGATGATCAATTTTAAAAATGAATTTTTGGGTACGTGGACACTTCTCAAAAAAGAACTATTAAGATTTTGGCGGGTAGTTTTTCAGACAGTGGCAGCCCCAGTTATTACTGCAGTTCTTTACCTACTTATTTTCTCTCACGTCTTAGCAGATCATGTAAAAGTTTACGATAATGTTGAGTACACTGCGTTTCTTATTCCAGGATTGATTATGATGTCCTTATTGCAAAATTCCTTTGCAAATAGCTCATCAAGTCTTATTCAGTCGAAAGTCATGGGAAATATTGTATTTATTTTATTAACACCTATCACCTATCTCCAATTTTTCTTAGCCTTCTTAATAGCATCAATTGTGAGGGGTATTTTCGTAGGCGTTTGTATTTACGCATTTGCTCTTTTATATGTAGATTTACCTATGTTGCACCCATGGATTATTTTTGGATTCGCAATGCTTGGGGGTGCGCTACTAGGAACATTTGGCATCATTACAGGTATATGGGCTCATCGTTTTGACCAGATGGCAGTTTTCCAAAATTTTGTGATCATGCCATTATCTTTTTTATCGGGGGTCTTTTATTCAATTCATTCTTTGCCACCTTTTTGGCAAAAGTTATCCCAACTTAATCCTTTCTTTTATATGATTGATGGTTTCCGATACGGATTTTTTGGGCAGTCCGACGTAGCTCCATTGTTAAGTTTTTCAATCGTGACCTTCTTTTTCATTGTGTTAGCTTCCGTTACCTTAGGAATGTTAAAATCCGGCTATAAATTAAGAAGCTAAAAGATGACCGCTGACGATATTAAGCAATCGATTATTGAAAAACTTGAATGTGAGTTTATTGAAATTTTAGGTGAGGATGGTGCTCATTTTGAAGGCACGATTGTGAGTCGGTTATTTGAAGGATTAAATCGCGTCAAACAACACCAAATGGTATTTAATGCTTTAGGAGATAAGATGAAAAGTGATATTCATGCTTTATCTATTAAGACCTATACGCTAAATGAGTGGAATCAACTAAAAACATAATTTTGAGGAGTAAGGCATGAGCGCGCAAGATAAGATACAAAAAACGATTAATGAACATGATGTAGTTTTATATATGAAAGGAAGCCCCAAATTTCCTCAGTGCGGATTTTCGAGCCTAGCAACTCAAATTTTAGATGCTTGTGATGCTGATTTTCATGCTATTGACGTACTGCAAGATCCAGAAATAAGAGAAGGTATCAAAGNATTTGCTAATTGGCCAACTATTCCTCANCTTTATATTCATGGAGAATTTATTGGTGGCGCTGACATTATCAAAGAGATGTATGAAACTGGAGAATTAGTAAAGTTATTAAAGGCTAATTCATAACTTGGATAAGTTAGTTATTCAAGGACAGACCCCCCTTCACGGCGAGCTTGAAATATCAGGTGCTAAAAACGCAGCCTTACCTATACTTATTGCATCCCTTCTTACTGAAGACACATTATCGTTAACACATGTACCTCATCTGCAAGATGTTAATACAACTAAGTCTTTACTTAAATATATGGGCGTTGATATCCAGGTTGAAAACGACAAAACTGAATTAACTGCAAAAGAAATTACTAGTAAAAATGCACCTTATGAGCGAGTTAAAACAATGCGCGCTTCTATTCTTGTTTTAGGCCCTTTGCTTGCAAGATTCGGTGAAGCTCGAGTTTCATTACCGGGAGGTTGTGCCATTGGATCTAGGCCTGTTGATATCCATATCAAAGGGCTTCAGGCAATGGGCGCAAAAATAGATATTCATAATGGCTATATTGAGGCTTCGACAAAACATTTACCAAAATCGAAGTTACAAGGCTGTAAATTTTATATGGATATTGTTACTGTTACAGGTACCGAGAATTTAATGATGGCTGCCTCATTAGCTGAAGGTGTCACTATTTTAGAGAATGCTGCTAAGGAACCTGAAGTTGTAGATCTTGGGCAATGCTTAAATAAAATGGGTGCGAAGATTAAAGGTCTAGGGACTGACGTGATTACAATTGAAGGGGTCGACTCGCTTCATAAAGCAAATCATGACGTGATATTTGATAGAATTGAAGCAGGCACATATTTAGCAGCCGTTGCAATGACGGGCGGTGACGTACTTTTAAAAAATGTACAGCATAAATACTTAGATGCAATTACGCTAAAATTAATAGAAACCGGCGTTAAAATTGAATCACATGAAAATTCAATACGCATTAAAAGTGATGGGAAAGTTAAANGCGGTAAGNNTAAGAACNGCGCCTTACCCTGCNTTTCCTACNGATATGCAAGCNCAAATGATGGCATTAAATACTATTGCAGAAGGTGTATCAGAAGTNACCGAAACTATATTTGAAAATCGTTTTATGCATGTNCAAGAGCTTATTCGCATGGGGGCACAAATCGACATTAGAGGAAANACGGCAATNATNCGAGGNAAGGAATATTTAGANGGNGCTTCCGTGATGGCAACAGATNTAAGGGCNTCNGCAAGCCTNGTTATTGCAAGTTTGGCAGCAAGAGGACAAACTACGATTGAGCGTATTTATCATCTGGATCGTGGGTACGAAAAATTAGAGGATAAATTCAATCAACTAGGCGCCAATATTAAACGGATTCATTAAGATGAAAATTACAATTGCTTTATCTAAAGGAAGAATATTTGAACAAACTATCCCTCTTCTAGAGAGGATAGGGATTACTTGTAATGAGAATCCTGAAACGTCAAGAAAACTTATTTTAGATACCAATCAAAAAGATATAAAACTTATTATTGTAAGAGCGACAGATGTGCCAACTTATGTTGAATATGGTGCAGCTGATATTGGCATTACTGGCAAAGACATTCTTGATGAGTATATGGGCGAAGGACTTTACCAGCCCATTGATCTTAATATTGGACGTTGCAAAATGATGGTTGCAGCTAAACAAGATTTTGATTATGCAGGCGCTATTAAAAAAGGTGTGCGTTTAAAGGTGGCAACAAAATATGTAAAAACGGCCAAAGAGCACTTCGCAAAAAAAGGTATGCATATCGATTTGATTAAACTATATGGCTCAATGGAGCTAGCCCCCCTTGTAGGGCTTGCAGATGTCATTGTTGATTTGGTGAGTACAGGAAAGACATTAAAAGCTAATAATCTTGTTGCTGTTGAAGACATTTGTGATATCAGTTCTCGACTCATCATTAACCAAGCATCTTTAAAATTAAAAAGAGAGCTCTTACAGCCCATTCTTCGACAGTTTGAAAGTGCTCTCAAAGCATAATCGTACCTATGATTCAAATTAAAAAATTAAATACAAAAGATCCAAACTTTAAGGATCAGTTAAATAAGCTCATTTTCTTTGAAGCTGAAGATAACATTCAAATCGAAAAAACTGTCGCAGAAATTTTGAGTGATGTGAAAAAAAGAGGCGACCAAGCTGTGATTGAATATACTAAAAAATTTGATCATGTAGATTTTTCGCGCATGGAAGAGTTTGAAATTTCTAAAGAAGAATTAAATTT
>JGI25908J49247_10000288_pt1 | contig 15308 bp, 8 predicted proteins | sample LauGreSpBDMM15SD_2_FD_49247 | JGI IMG/M metagenome (IMG submission 49247) | reverse complement strand
GGTTGCGCTGGCTACTACAGTATTGGAGCCAGGTAACCAATCCGCTACAAATCTAGCTAGTCCATCTTTTATATATGTAAAACCAGAATTTACAAATTTAGATAGACCATCTATAGAACTTACTGCGTCAACAAAACTTAAACCAACATCTCGAACAGCACCCCACGCTACAGATAATACACTTTCTCCAAGATATGCTGCATGAAAGGCGGATCCCCCAGTAACAGCGCCCGCTGCTACAAGACTATATGCTGAAATTATTTTTGCTGCAACTAAACCACCAAATAATAACAATCCGCCAGTTAACCACATATTAATATTAAAAGAATTTTTCTTTGAAATTTCTGCTCTACCCACACCATCATTAATAGCACCAGGGTTAACATTAATAACACTATTTGCCTCTAATTGTGATGCAAATACTTCATTGACATATTTCATAGTAATAAGATCATTTATTTCTAAAATGTCTATATCTGCTACCACATTTAAATCTATATTGTATACTGCAAAACCAGGGAAACATTCTTGCTCGTCAGTATCAACAGCAACACCAAAATAACCACTTGTGAGATCTGCTTTATCGGTACCGGTAAAATCCTCAACTAAAATACCAGATTTCAACAATGTATCACCGTTGTCATTTGTAACAATAGATCTCAAATTTGCAATTTCAATACTTTGTAATTTTACTGCTTTATCTAAATTAATTGTAAGANTTTCAATTTTACCTATGTCGCGCATAGTGAAACGCTTATTATCATCATATGTTATTTTAACATCAAAAGAACTTGTTGCATATGGTGGTACTTCTAAAACTGCAAGACTCAATTTGCTAATATCTGAGATATCGTCAATTTCTTTTGGATTTGCAGATTCGACGCCTTGTTGTACATAGAATTTATTATATGGAGAATTATAATTTTGCAAGGTATTAGTTATATAAATTCTATCTTTTCTGCCAAGATAATAAGTAACATCTGCTTCAGTATTTACTGTGGATGTTGGTATAATTGAAGAATCAAAATTATAATATGGACTATCATCAATTCTTCTCGGTCTAAAATCTATCACATCTCTCAGATTAAATTCATTTGAATCAACAACCGATCTATAAGTGGGTATTCTAGAATAATAAGAGGAAGGATATGATTGTACTGTAGCTGGCCCTTCACCTGAATGTGTGAAATAATCAAATAATACTAAAACATTTCCTGGAGGATTTGTGGCAGAAATAAATTTAACAGTACCGTGATCATAGAAAGTATCTGTTTGACCATTATTAAGAATATAATTCGAGGTAGTCTCAGGATTTAACGACGTCCATGAATTGGCATTTATTGGAGAAACATTAGACGATGGCGCAATTGCAACATACGCTGTACTATCTAAAGTTACTATATCATTATAATTATATGATGTTGTAGATACCCAAGAACCAAGATATTTTTCAACATTTGTTAATGCATATAAATTCTTAAATACTGTAATATCAGATTTTCCTAAAGAATAAGCATAATCAGCTAGTGCAATATTTACAATTTTTGCATGATTTTCAACTAAAGTTTTTGTTCTTGGTTGTAAATCATCACTTTCAATTTTTAAAGATACATCCGCAATACCTGTGAATGAAGGGTCATTCATATTAATGGTTAGTGTGGCAGAATCGCCTGCAATTGTTGTTGTGCCTCTTTCAAAATTATAAGCACCTATGTTTGTATTAGATGTTTCTCCACTTTTTACCAACACAATAAAGTTTGTTCTTGCAGTACTTGAAGGAATTATACCATCACCTAATGCAAATGTTTCTGGTACAGACAATGTCTTAGAAAACACACCGGAACTAAACACAGCATTAGTAAAAACTCTTATGTATTCAGTTCTAATAGTATCAACATTTTTTACATATGTTTTATTAATGGGAAATAACAGTCGTTCTGCTGGTCTATTAGAATCAAATATTGTAGTTACGCCAGATGTAGCAATACCATCACTTGCAATATCTGCATAGAAGAAAGGTGTAGAATATGTGGCTGAAGTGCCATGTGATGTAAGGCCGTTTGATACACCGATAACACTTCGTATGTGTTTTACGTTAACCAAACCATCATAGAATGGACTACCATTTTCAACTTGTAAAAATGATTTAACATTAGTTAATGCTCTAGGTTTATCTGTTGGATCGGCGGTAGGTGAAGATACTGCCGCAACTACCTCGGCCTTGACTTTTTCAATGTCTTTATTATTATTGATCCAACGATTATACCAATAGTATACACCGCCAGTATCAGGTTCTCTGAATAATCCATAATACGGAGTATTTGCTGGTCCATATCGCCCGAAAAGTTCATTTGACGTATAAATTACGTTTGCAATATATTGCCCATCGGCAACCGATGCTTTATATTTTGTAGACCAATCTGTCCATGTTGCAGGAACTTCTTTTACCGGAGAATATAAGTTATAGAATAATTTATATTGAGGTGCAACATTAACACCTCCGATATAACTGTCATATTCAATGTTTTTATATGCAAGCGTACCAATTAGTGTATTTGCGCTTGTTGGATTTTTCACACTATGCAATTCTAAAAATATTGAGCTTGCAGTTAGTTCTGTAGGTGAAATAATCTTATACTGCAAATTAGCTAATTTAAAATAATTACCCTGTGTAGTATTAATATTATAACCAGTCTTTGTTTCTGTCAAAGTAGACTTAGGAACAGAAACTTCTGTAGCACCTACAGTTCTTACTGGCAATCCCCCGACATATGCTTTGCCCTCAGATATAGAGAATTTTAAATCCGTATCTGTTTCTAACCCAAGAGTTGGTGAGATTTTAAATTGATTTACTACATAGCTTCCAGATTCATCATATGTTCGTTCTGCTAATTTTTTATCTAAATCGGCATCTGCAGTTAATTCTGCAAGGAATTCAATCTGTCCTTTATTGTAATTTAATAAAGGAATTACATCGCCGGCAACGGCGGTTTCAACTTTACCGTCTTCATTAACGTCTAAACTTACAAGGTTTAGATCTACTTTTAATCTATCAGCGCCAGTTGCAAAATAATTTGAACTACCAAACGCAGGATCTAATAATGTAGTATCATCCTCGCTTGTAATAATTTGTTGATCACTTAAATAACCAACCAATTTTGTTGGATATGCTGTTTTTTTATCCGGTACAATTCTTTGTAATGATGCTTTAACAAAAAATCCATATTTGTAAAAGATTGCATCATCCTGTGATACTATAGTTGTTGGATTTGTTGGTTTGGTTACATAAGCAACATTTTGCCCACCAATAACAACATCCGGTGCATCACTAATTTCTATTTCTAAAGTATTTACAATTTTAGTGACATACAGTTTCTTTGTTATAGAAGGATGTACTAATAAATCACCTACTTCAATAATTGTACTTGGGTTTGTTAGTACAACCGTTTTAGAAAATTGTTTAAGTGTAGATATTGCATTTTTTGTAATATCGGTTTCGGTAATTGCAGTGTAGCTGGGTATTGCTTTGTTTAAAGCATCAGTGTAATCAGTATAAAAATACAGCTCGTCATTTTCTGCAAACATACCATCATTTACTATATTGAATTTCTTTAAAGAAATAACAATACTAATAGGGTCACCTAAATTAGGATCGTCTGCTTCATACACAAACTCTACATATCCTAAAACTTCCGATGTTGCCGTAGTAACATACGTGTTTAATAAATTTGAAACAGTAATTGGTGTGCCGCGTGAATCTGTATTTTTTAGACGAATTGTTCTTGCATCAAGATTTACCGACGGGGCAGGTCCTGAAACTTTACTACCATCTTTGAATAGAAAATTACCTACAGACTTAATTTGATTTTGTAATATTGTTTGAGATTGTGTTAGTTCTCTTGCTTGTACTGCAACACCGGGTTTGAATAACACTCGAACGAAGTTTTTATCTTCATCGAAGTCATCAAAGTATGGTGAAACATTTGTTAATACAGTCATATCTTTTCCTTAAAATTCTATTACAAGATGTAAATTATCTGTTTGATCTATTGTTCTAGTTACGGGGTTTCTATTTTCTAAATAGAGTATTTCGCCTGTATCTTGCATTACTTCTGATGATAATGATTGTGTAACTATTGCTGTTGCTCCGGAAGTCCTGCCTATTACAGACTCTCCGATTGTAAATGATTTATAATTTTCTGTTGTCCCAAATGATTGAATATATCTAATATATCCGTTTCCTGAAACCACATTTGATGTTACTGCGTAAGCATTTGCCTTACTAGTAATACCAACAAGGTATTCGTTGTTTATAAATGTACCATTTACGTTACTTACATTTATACCAACCAATCCAGATAATGTTGCAGCGTTTGCCAAAACGCCACCCGGACTCATTGGATTCTTAACTATACCTACTTTTCTAAAAGAAAACCCTGTGGGAAAATCTCCATATCCTTCGTTGTATTCTGCTTTTACATTTAACATAACATAATATGCGCCCAATTCTGATACAGGATCATACCCGTGACCATTAACAGGACTCAATATTGCTTTAATGTTTGCCAATCTACCTGTGCCTTGATTATCTGAAACATACGCATTTGCAAATCTATATTTTGATCCAGCATTGGTATATACGAAATCATAGATAACGCCCAAATTTTGTTTGGCTGAAATATTTGCATTTACACCATCGCCTTCAACGGTGACCTTAGAAAATACTGAATAATCTAAGCCGCCGTTATAAATTTTAATATTTTCTATAGCACCATCTTTTGCAACTGTTGCAACATCGGGATTTGTTCTTACGGGCATCCAATTGTCAGTTAAGAACTTTAATTTGTCTGATGTAGATACACTATATAAGTATTTCCACTTATAACTATCAGATGTAGTAAATATATTTAAACTTTTTCCGGTAGGTTCTACTGTAGATACAGATCCACCTACATTGTCTATACATTTATACACATCAAGATCTCTATTGATAACATAGAAATTCTTTGTTAATAATTCTATGTCATCGTGGTCATATTCAGCATATATTGTTTGAGCCGCCCAATTTATACGCTTAATGACATTAACCATATTGGTAGATATTATGCGTTTTAAACTAACAATTTCATCCCATGTTTTAGAATAATTTTGTTGCGAATCTTTAGGGTCCGGCGGAAAATCGTTAGCGCCCCAGGGGTCGGGTTTTGCTAAGAACATGTATAATGTGTTTTCTCCGGAAACAGTATAACTGTCCAAGAAACTCTTAGCATTACTGATTTTAAATTTGTTAGTTACTATATTAGGCATCTATTATTTATTATAAGTTAAATAGCGATGTTACGGAATCTACTCTCAAATTACTGGATGCACTGCTTGCACGCAATGCAGGATTATCTATAGTGATTGAGGAGAACGTATCTATTTCTGTATCGTTTGTTACTTTTACTTCCAACGACTTTGCATTATACGGCATTGTTTCATTATTTATTTCGCTAAAAAGACTCAATCCTGCAGGATGTAGTACAGAGCGAATACTGCTACCCCATTCTTCTATAGACTTCGATGAACGTATAACATACGAAAATGGTTGATAAAATGCAATTGAATCTTCTGTTGCATATTGAGTCTTACCCTGCAAATACATATTTTCTGATAGTTGTCCCGATGTATCTTTCCAATATGATTTTGCAATAGCCATACCGCCTATATTAGCACGCAATACTGCGGGATCCAAAAAGCTAAGTATTACATTTCCAGTATGTGTAGCACCCGAAGCTAAATATGTATTTCCCGAATCTATGATTTCAATAATAGTAGATGACGCATTCCTATTTGGTATTTCTATATAGAAAAATTCAGATTGCTCAAACAAATAATCGTCTCTAATTTCAAGAGTCAAATTTGCAATGTTTGAACTGATTGCAGGAAAATACCCATTTAAAGACCCTATTCTATCAAAATCACCTAAACTAATATCTCCTTTTTGCCCTATAATTCTCCAAGGAATTATAGTTCCGTCGGGTATATTTGAGGAAACTAATGTTATAGTGACATTGCTACCTTCAACTACTCTGTTCTTATTTGTTATAAGAGTAAAATCGGGTATAGTCGCAATCGATGTATCTAATACTGATATTGTACTTGATAATTGTAAAGAATATGGAAAATCTGGATTCAATATTAAAACTATTGTTTCTATTCCCTCAGTTGTCTTATCGTCTAATAAAGTTAAAGTAACATTTGCTTGCGTTTGATTTGTAGTGCCGGTTGGCAAAAATGTAGCAAGCCCCGTAAGAACACCTTCTGCAATATCATCTGCTTGTATACCAACTATTCTATATGGCACAACTGTACCAGGAGCAAGGTCTACTGCCTTTATAAAGAAGTTAGCATAACTTCCTTCATATATTGCAGAAGAAACTGATGTTATGGTAAATTTAACTAAATTGTTTGATGTTGTTTTAGACGTGTCTTTTATAATAATGCCAATATTTTCATTGCCACCGGAAGCAGTCAATCTTAAAACAAATGTTTCATCAAATTCTGTTTTTAAATCTTTCTTGGTATCTAAAGTTATTTTGCCTTGATTGCTACGAACATTAAAATTTCCAGACAACGAAGTTAACCCGGTAAAATCATCTGTACCTATACCAGTACCCGTAATTGTAAATGGCACCAATGTGTTATTAGGTACGCCGACAGTATCCAATATAATTGTTACATTGGAACCTTCGTTTACCGTAGATGAAGTTGTTGATAGAGTATACGTTGCCATTTAAAATCCAGGATATTTGTATCTAATTGATCTTACATTTGGAATAGATGTAATTACAGCATTATGTGAAGTGTTGTCAATTGGACTAAACACATTGCCGGTATAATATGCGTTTATATTCTTTTCTCTGACCAACCCGTGTTGTTGTGGGAATGTTAGTGTAACTTGTCCATTTTTAACAATATATGTCCCTGTTAAAGATTCAGTGGGTAACCCGGGCACAATTATTGTATTTGCGCTATAATTTAATCCAGGTTCAATAATTTCTATATTTGTGATTGAACCAAATCTATTTACACTATTAATTTTTGCTTTTGCAAGAATACCTGTCCCGTCAGTAATAGTTATTACATTGTCTTTTTTATAACCCAACCCACCGTCAACAATATCTATTCTACTAACAATTGAATATAGTCTTGCGGTTAATTTAGTTGTTGTGAATTGTTCGCCCGTGAGTAATATAGTTTTTGTTGCCGTAATTTGTTCGTCTGCTAAAAACTCTCCAATAATACTAGTTGTATCTAGCATTAGTTCATATACATCAAATCCGTTTAAATCAATTTTGATTACTTTATTGACAATTGCCTTTGCCTTTGACGTTATACCTACTATTTCAGTATTTTCAAAATCAAAAATGTTTTGTCTACCGGTAATTTGTTTAACCCGTAAGGCTCTCGGAGTAATCAATTTTCCATCAGATGATTTTAAAACTATATCATAAGGATAGAAGAAATCTATAGATTCTCTATACAAAACATTGAACAATAATCTATATGCCGGCTCAGTTCCTTTTTTGCTATAGATTTCTCGTATTTTCTTTATTAACAACCTGTTGTTTGCACTGTTAGAAACAGTTAAATCGCTTGCATAATTTTGAATAAATCTAGTAACTAAATTTTCTGTTGTTTCATCTATGTCGGCGTATTTAGAAATGTCTTGTAGTATTTCCTGCGCTTGATTGTTTTGTTCTAAAAATTCATAATATGCTTTTATAAATGTAACAAACATTCCATAGTCGGATTGTATAAAATCTGGTAATTGATCCTCAACTAAAATCGACAATCTATTTTGTATTCGTTTAAAGGGATTTTCTGCACCATTGCCATCGTGCAAGGTATAAATTAAAGGATCTTTTAATTGTGCTAAATTCTTAAAACTATCGGGAATATAAAATTCACCTGTTCTACCATAGAATGTTAGTGTTTGATAAATGCCTTTGCCTGTTCTATCTATATCCGCTTGTATTGCTTCTTTACGTGTAGTGTATAACGGATAAAACCATCCTTCTTGATAGCCAGCAAAACTTTCGGGTCTAGATGTCCCGTATAATTTTAAAGGGCCCAATAATGCATCGAGCGCAAAAATATTTTCTGCCATTTTATTGTGTTGTTACTGTTACTGTTAACCCAGCTACACGTTTGGATGTTGTATCTAATGTGCCATCATCTATAATAAGTATTAAATCTTTTGTTGCGTTAATATCCAATTCTTCAATTTTAGCATAGAATCGAATATCGTTAGTATTTTCAATATAACCTGCAGGTGTTAAAACTGCAATAGTTATTGTTCCATTAATATAATCAACGGTTCCCAGTGATGATACCAATAAACTATCTTCATATAGATCATATAAATTTAATTTGCTAGTACCAGACGTTGTTAGCACATCTTTAAAATATACCGCCTTTATCTCATCATTTATTTCGTAATAAAACCCCGTAGACTGTATGCTTCCTGATAATAATTTATTTGCAAATTTTATAATTGTTGCGCCGGTATAACTATTTGATATATTGACTACGGGCGTTATTCTTTTATGAATTCTAAAATTTGTTACGTTACCAACAATAGATGAGTTAATTGAATCTATTGTTTTAGATAATTTAGAATACACAAAATCTCTATCAAATTTTTGTAGTTCTGTAGAAAAATATTCCTCAATTTTTGCTTTAACTAAGATTTGTATTTCGGGTGTAGTATATCTTGAATTTGCGGGATCGAATTTTACTTTTGTGTCTAATGTAATATGTAGATAATTTGGGTCAACAAATTCAGGTATGATAGACATTATTTTTTTATCTTGCAAAATGTCTTGTAATATTTTATTTTTAAGTTCTGTATTAATAGTGTAACCAAAATATGGCTTCAATGAAATAATAACTTTACCATATTTTGGTGGGATGTTTTCTTCTCCGCCCCAAACCGATACAGATTCAACCAACGGATAATTTGATTCAATAATTGCCTTATAATCTTTTGCTGTTACTGCTCTATTGAATGAAGATAGGAAACGAGGAGCTTTAAATTTAATGTCTTCTAGTGTGTCTGGTTCAGCACCGCCCGTTGAGTTTGTTGCTGCTATTATAGTAGACCCCAAATTAACACCGCCTACAAGAGCCCCCAACGAAAATCTTTGTTCTATCTCTCCAGATACATTACAAGCGGAACCATTACTAATTAAGTATTCAATTTTTACTAAATTGCCAGATACCAATCTCTTGCCCAAAACATTGTCACCGAAGAATATTTCATAGAAACCAGATGGATTTTCTTCTAAGAAAAACACTTTTGATTCAGACGATAATGCTTCTAAATTATCTGTTAGAGTATAACTTTGAGTTGTTAGATCAGTGTACGAATTTTGAACTGTTACTCTAATTGTAGTTGTATCTATATTTTTATTTGGTATTGTATATTTTTCTTCAGGACCAGAAACATCAACTCTATAAACATAACTTAATGCCTCTCCCTCTACTATCTCAACATCCGTAAATGTATAAACACCATTTGTTGGTTTTATTGTTATTGAATCTAAGTTTGAAAAAGTATACTGAGTATTATTAATTGTTGTAGTAAACGGTGAAAACTTAGGCAGTGTTAAAATTGGAGGGGTATCTACCGGATTATTAATTGTGAATGAAACTTTTGCTTTAGCACTTCTATAAGATAATGGTCTATATCCTAAATGTTTTGCAATCGATACTGCAGATTCTCTTTTCACAACAGAATCTAAAAACATTTCATTTGCGACCATATTTGCCAAGTACGCATTATAATGTGTATTGTATGATAACAAATCTATAAGTATAGATAAACTAGATGCTTCAAAATCATAATCTTTAAAAATAAGATTATTATCTTTATCTCTATAGTTTGTTAAAAATTGTTTGAGATTGACTTTAATATCATCAAAGTCTAATTCTGCTAATCTGTAATTTGCCATTTATCGTACTCTACTTAGTAAAGTTGTAATTGTTATTGGATTGTCTGTATTCTTTAAAGCAAATACTATATTCACAAGTAAATCGTTCTCTTCAACTGTTTCCGAAACATTCACCTCTATTAATCTAACTCTTGTTTCAAATTTTGTTATTGATTGCTGTATAGTTCTTTCCATTGCAAGTTTTACTGCTGGCGAAAAGTTTTCAAATAACAATGAATGTACTTGTGTCCCTATCTCAGGGTGAAAAGGTCTTTCAAAATTTCGTGTTTGTATTAGATGTTTTAAAGCTGTTTTAACTGCCTCTTCATCTGTTTTTAGATATAGGTCTTTGGTAAAGGGGTTGACTTTGAACGAAAGATCCAAATCTACAAAAGTTTTTATCGATTTTTGTGTTGCCATAATTGATATTTATTAACCTAGATTTACCAATTTATTGTATTTGGATTGATGGTTCACAAATGTTTGAACAGGCGCTTTTGTTGATTTTACCAATGAGCCTTTGTCAGATAAGAAAGCAACGTGTATCCATGCAACTCTAATTTTATCTGTTCCTTCATATGTTTCATATTCTAAAAGAACTTGTCTGTGGGGCACGTTTGCTGTAATCCAAGCTGCAATATCCTTAATATCGCTAATTTTTTTATTTGGCCAAACTAAATCTGCAGCAGCACCTATTCCATGATCGCTACCATTTGTGCCAATTCTAAATCCGCTACTAATAATCATCCCCGGATATTTTGCATTAATCGGCTCCAAAACATTTTCCGCCAACTGTATTAGATTACAAACAATATCTTGCTCCTGCAATCCTCGTTGTGCTTGCAAGGCTGGTCCAAATTTTCCAACTAACAAATTGCCAAGAGTAAACGATTTTGATAATTTAAATGATCTAGGAAAACTGTTATTAAACTTAGTGCATATCTCACAATCTGCTTGTAATATTTTTGCGTTCGATGTACCACCAAAACTCCTAGTAGTAGCCAGGTCTGACGCTTTAGGAGTTAGTTGAATATCGTTTGATATTTCACCTGCTGCTTCTCTTTGCTTATTATATGCATCCGCTTCTGGTTCTGCGGAATCGAATAAGAATGAATCATCATTTAAAGCTTTTCTTTGCAATACAGGTATTTGTGTAGTATTGGGTGTCTTCTTTTTTGGCGGCGTTAATACACCCAATGCGATTGCTTTTATAATATTAGCACCCATTTTTGTTTTTATTATTGCAGCATCAATTAATAATGTCAATCCACCTTTTAAACTTAATGTGCCAGTAGAACTAGACTGAAGATTTAAGTCGGCACTAGATTTAATATTAATTGCGCCGCCGCTAGATCTCATGCTTATACTTTTTCCTTGTATATTGATAGCACCTTCTGATGCAATATCTATACCTTTTTTTGCAGTTACAATCGCTGTTTCTGCAACTACGGCCATATTGCCTGCAGATTGAACTAAAGTATCGCCGTGTCCTGTTACCGACAAATCTCCCTCAACTTCTATAACAGCATTGTCCTTGACTAATATACTTGTTTTACCTTCAACCGTTAAACAATGAGCGCCTTTAACATAAACAAAATTATTACGATCCATTATCTCATAATTTTCGCCTACCGTTTTTCTAACCATTGAACCATTAACATCTATTTCAATGTAGGTTCCTTTTTTGTGGAACACCTGTATTCTTTCAGCATTAGGTGTACTATCTATTTCTATTACATGGCCGGCTTCTGTTTCTATTACTTGATTATATGGGTAATTTCCTGCAAATGCCGATTCTGGCTCATCCCAAGTTTGAGATGTTTTTGCCAATTGTATATTTTCTATCTTATTATTTTCTTTTACTTGAAAAGATAAATGCGACCTATCACCTACTGCAAGTTTATTAACATCGGATAACCCAGCATATTCAAATTTTGGATATTTTTTATTTGGATCTTCAAACCCTCTTACCTTAGACAACTCTTCATTATTTAGTGTAGATGTATTTGGTAAATAATTGCCCGCTTCTTCATATGTTCTAAGAAACTCTGTAGAGTCTCCACCCAATATAGAATTACCAATAGTAAAAAAATCTCTCGCCTTTGCGCCAGCATTTGTTTTTTTATCCAACTTGTCAGAATTTTTTACGCCTATTACGTGAGCAGATGCCAAAAGTCCACCAACAACTTGATAGTTATCTGTTTCTTTTATCTTGCCCAACCTAACTAACGTATCATAGTTATTTTTTGTATAATCAAACATTGCTGTTTCTTGAACAGTTGTGCTAGCTAAAAAGGCACTTTTAGATTTTATGCCGCCTTTATTTGTCCAATTTGAATCGGTATCTGCTATATCACTAGTAATAATTCCGCCAGGTGGTCTTCGTAAATATCCAAGATCAATTAGAGTGGATAGAGATAACTGATATTTTCCCAACTCACCGTTATCACCAACTTTAGTATAAACACCCGCTGATAAATTATCGCCAAGTGCTTTAGTTAGTTTTGTTAAATCTTGGGGTTTTAACGGTAGTAAAGTTTCGGCTGCATCTAATTTTACTGTTTCATTATTAATAGTATTACCTTGTTGGTCATATACTATATTATTTCTACTGTCTTTTAATGTGTTTGTTTCTGCATTTACTTGAGCCTGTTTTGCTTTTGTTTGCGCATTTGACGATGGTTTACCCGCAATCGTTCCCATCATTACGGGTTGTTGTGCCTCATCGCCATCTAAAAACCAACCAACAACCCACGAACCCGTTACTATTCCTATCGGGGTTGTTCCTACTCCCGATGCTGCCGCAGAAGTTATTGGTTGTATAGGTATAGCCCATGGTAAATCTTTTGTAGGTAATATCGTTATATCATCAGTGTGATATCCAAATATTCTAACCCTGCAACGACCAAGTTTTTCGGGATCGTCTCTACTTTCAACAACACCAGACCACCAAACCATTTCTTTCATTTTTGCACCTCTTTACTTAGAAAAGAATTTCTAGTAACATCCATTATAATATAATGTGTTTTAAGATTAATTTTGTGTGATAAACTTGTAATCAAATAGTAGCCTGAATATAACAGATCATCTACATATTCAGTTTTATCTTCTTCAGTTAAAGCACCACCCTTTTTCTTTGGTACTCTAACTTGTATAATGTTACCTGCTTCTACATCCGTTCTTCCGGGTATTACTAGTTCCATTTTTAGATTATCTAGTTCTACTAAATTTGATCGTCTATTACCAAAGACATTTTTATATTTCACATCAAAATTTTCTGGATTGTCATTGTATAATTTCGAATGGCTAAAATTTATATCGACGTATGACAATGCGTTTCTTACAATTGCTGGATCAAATATTGGTGTAGATTTTGTCCCATCCATATGATTATATTTTGAGAATTCTGTGCCGTGATCGTAATCAACATTTGTAAATTTTTTATTATATAAATCCACATCTACTATTCTATTTGACAAATAACCAGACATAGAATTATCCAACTGATCAAATGATTTACTAACACTTAAATTTTTAATTGCGTACATAGATTTATGCCGCTCATCAGTTGTAAGTGAATTGATAAAAGACTGAGAGTAAATATATTCACCTATACTTAACTCTGCAGGATTTTTAAATAACGCACCTATGTTACCAAAATAAAATCCTTTAGTTGTTTCCCAAAATAAGTAATTTGCTGGTTCATTATTCTTAGGAAAAGTTTTACTTGCAATCCAATTAATACATTCAACCGGTGTCCATCCTGGACTTACAAATTTAATAGAATTTGATGACTCACCAAATATTACTAATGGTGTTTTTACCTTACCTAGTTCCGAACTATCCAATGCAACATTCCTGTCGGCTTGCATATAATCTAGATATATTCTTGCAACTAATTCTTCAGGCGTACCTTCAAACCCTCTAAAGATTGGATTGAGTACATCATTAAATGTTTCTATAGATGCAAAATTTAATTGATATACTAAAGTACTACCATCATTATAATATTTTTTGTCTTCTAACCCATATACTTTAAATGCTTTGGATATTGCATCCGCATCAGGTAAACTGGGAGTTTTTACTGTTACAATTAAATATTCTTCACCCAACAAAGCAAATTCTTCTGCAAGATTTCTACTATCAGATAAAGTTAAAGTACCAGATACACCCGGCGCGAATATACTTTCGTAAATGTTTAATTCAATTAAGTAATCTGTAAGGTTAACATACTTACCTTGCGTAATAGATACTAACGCAAGATTTTGTATTACTACTTCACCGGGTGTTTGTAGAACGTCTTCAAGCATTATGTTCGTATCAATTTTTTATAGTTAGTTAAAACTTCTTGCACAATTTCCGGTTTTAATATTTTAATATTTCTGTAACCTTCATTTTTATTTTGTTCAATTTCAAAATTACTTTCAAATTGAACTATTGTATTTGAGGTTTGGTATGCTATTGGTGTATTGATTGCATCAACATCGTTATCTTCAAATAATATTCTAATGGGATCTTTATGTGTAGATTCCTCATCAAGAACAAAAAATGTTTCTACCTGATATCCTTTTGCATTTACCGCTCTGTTAATAGTAAAAACATTTTTTTCATCGCCATATTTGTCGGAAACAACTTTAAATAAATTTTCTTCAGAAAGCGGCCATTCAAATCTAGGATCAATTACATTGTTAACCATTAATATTAGCCAGTGTAAATTTTGTGTACCATAGAATCTATATGAAATATCTTCAGGGGTTTCACCGTGAAGAACTTCATAAGTTTCATAAAACGAAGAGTTTTCTTGATATTCTTTAGATATTATAACTCTTTTAAAAATGTCTACTACAACTTGTTCGCTGTCATAGTCATCTAGAGTATATGATATCCTTGGGAAGCTTTCGAAAAAATTAGTAGCCATTTTTCTCTATTCCCTCAGAAGTCATTTGTTCTAGTTCTTTGAATGTTAAATTAATACCAACTTCAACCGGCGACCCATCTTCAAATGTTGCAAATTGATCACCGCCATATTCTACCGACATATCTGTTAATGCGCATTTGGCAAATTTGTTAATATAATTATTTTCTTTGTCTTTGAAATAATATTGAATATCAAATTCTGATGGGTAGATGTAAAATAATTTTCCGCTAGTTAATTCCGGATGCATGTGTATTTTAAGTGTTTCAATAATATCAAACACTTTTTGACTTTCACTTTTATTCTTTGGAAAAAATTTATATCTAAAGTTAAAAGTTCTGTAATCTACAGATTCAAAAAGAACTTCTCTAAAAGGATTTGTTTTTGTTCTTGAAGATAATTCTCTTAAATCATTT
>JGI25908J49247_10000269_pt1 | contig 15595 bp, 13 predicted proteins | sample LauGreSpBDMM15SD_2_FD_49247 | JGI IMG/M metagenome (IMG submission 49247) | reverse complement strand
TTGAATTCAAACTTATTGAGGTCTTCTTTGCTAATCATTAATGAGGTATTGTCGTCTGGAATGAATACTTCGGCTTTGAGGTTGGTGTTTTTTTGTTCAAATACTACATGGTAATTGGCCGGACTCAATTTGGTAAATACAAAATTCCCTTTTTTGTCCGTTTTCACCCTTTCTACTATATTTCCCTGATCATCAATCAATAACATAGACAAGTCTTCTACCGACTGGTCAGGATTTATAGCGGTAACTTTACCGGTTAATATTTGGTTTACAGCCCTCGAGGTAGTGTCATTGGCTATTTTGGTGTATTTAAATTTAGGTAGCGCCGATTCGGCTACAAACAAATCAGGATCTGAAATTTCATAATTGGTATTTATCTTCAGTTTGTGGTCGCCATTGTTGATAACGATATGGTAATCGACTCCGGGAATCTTTGTGAAGGCAAAATAACCTTCTTTGTCGGCAGTAGTGGTTTTGATGATTTTGCCATTGCTGTCAATCAAGAATATTTCCTGGGCAAGACTTTGCGTACTTCCATTGCTTTCCACTTTTCCATAGATCAGAAGCTTGCTGTCTTTTTTTAGCGAATCGTCTTTGATGGATATGTCGGAATCACTCAGGGCATAAGTTACGTTTGACTTGATGGTTGGGTATGGTGTAGAAAACAATATTTTGTAATCAGACGGAGGCAAATCTTTGTAAGCAAAATAGCCTTTGGCATCGGTGGTGGTAAGTGCAACCAATTCATTTTTTTGGTTGAGCAAATACACTTGAATATCAGATGCAGGCAAATTGGTTGCTTTGTTAAGCGCCTGCCCAATCACTATTTCTTTAACATTTTGACTGTTGTTGTTTTTTAAAATAGAGAGTTCATTCTTGTCGAATTTAAGAATAGACTCATCACTTTCGGTAAAGGCGTTGGCGGTTACATTTGGAAGTGGCTGTTCAAGAACAATGTCGTAATTTTCTTTGTCAATTTTGGTAAACACAAAATAACCTTCTTTGTCCGTAAGGGTTTGCTTGATGATTTCTCCTTTTTCATTCACCAATAATACTGTCACGCCATCACCATTTTGTTGAAAGCCATCGAGTTTACCCACTATAGAAAGACTTCCTTTAGCATTTAAAGAATCTTTATGAATTTTTGCAAGTACCCTGTTTTTATCCTGTTCTTTTAATTTTTTGATTTTCACCATATTGCACCTTATCCCAACAACCATGTCGGTATACATCAGTGCAGAAACATTGGTAAAATTGTCGGTAAAATAGGAAGAATTGGTAGTGAAATAGCGGTTAAAGCCTACTTCTGAAAACAACTTCCAGCGTTGGGCGATTCTATAATCCAAACCCATTCCGGCTGAAACTCCCCAAACATTGGAGCTTGCAGAGGCAGAAGAGATGTCCACATTTTGGTCATCAATTACAAATCCAGCAGAGGTGTTTTCGCCAGTGATGTTGATTTGATGAGCATCTCTGCTCATTTTTACATAAGAAAAATTAGGTTCTAAGAAAATATAAGGCGAAAATTTACGGGTCGTTTTGAAAATATTGAATTGAAAAATTGGTCCAATACCAATAATTCCTACATTAAAATTTGTTTTAGAAGCACTACCAATTCGAATACTTGGCCCTACGGCAAAATAATTGTTGAAGGCGTACAAACCACCCAATCCACACATCAAAGAAGCATTGTAATCTGTAAATAGTGCTTCTTGTTTTCCAATAGTAGTCTTATTGCTTGTATTTACCTGCATCAAACCTCCATAGCCAAACCAACTCCAAGGAAGGAGTTCTTTTTCTTGGGAGAAAGCATTGGTTAGGGTAAAAAATACAAGTATGGTAATGGTTAAATTTTTCTTCACAGTAAATAAATTTTCAGAAATTTGTCTGTACTTGATAGAGATTATCTTGTTAATAAAATCTCCACAGGTTTACATTCATTGGCGGTGGTGATACTTACAGTACCTTTAATTTCACGGTTGCCACTTTTTGATGTGGCTACGTATTTGTAAGTACCAATTTCTCTGCTCACTTTGATAAGACTTCTGGAACTTGAAAAGTCACAGACATTGGTGTGTGTATAGCTTAATTCTGTAGCTTCTAAAGTTCCAATGGTATCACTTGGGGTACTGAGAATGACTTTGATATCTGTAAAATCACTTGATTTATTGTAAAAAACCAAGGTGCCGGTTACGCAGCTTTCGAGTACATCAACCACCACCCTTTTGTCTCCGGTTATTTTTTTATTGACCACTTTATTGCAGCCAGCCATGGATTTATAATAAATGCTGATATTGCCTTTAGGTACCACAAAGACCATATATTGGCGGTCTTGTTTGTCAAATTTGGTGAACAAATTTTTCTCTAACTCATCTAATGATCCAATAGATAATGCACCACTGTTTACCAAATTATTATTGAAACTTAATTTTTCACAGGCTTTGTTGCGGGCATTAAAAACAGAAACTTCAATGGAAGCATTATCCTTGGCAGCCACTAATAAATAACAATAGGCTTTTGTTAAAGTAATGCTGGCTTTGGTTGTAAGGTTGTTGTTTTCAAAATTTTTGGATTCAAAAGGACCAAACTGAACGCCCAGTTCATCGTTGCTATACATGACTGTTTTGCCAGCAATTAAAACCTCTGCACTTTTTTGGAAATAAATAACCCTGACCCAGTAAGGCTTGTTAGAAGTCAATTCGATATTGAATTTTCCACTTGTGGTTATACCTTTATTGATAGCACTTGCACCGATGGTATCTTCTTTGGTATAATCGTTTTGATATGCTGCCTCTGAATCATAAATAAATACTTTTGCAGTACTAGCAATTGCACCATTATCATCGGTTTTAATGGTAAACTCTACTTTATTTAATTTAACAGCATTATCCACATCTACCTTACAGGAAACGAGCACCGTAGCGAATAAGGCAGTACAATAAAAAACAATTTTTTTCATAACCCTTATATTATACTTTATTTTCATACAAGGCATCGATAAGATGCTTGTTGTTTTGGGTAATATTTTTACGTTTTAATTTCAAGGTTGGCGTGAGTTCCCCTGATTCCACACTCCAAAGTTTGGGCATTAATTTTATTTTTTTTACCCTTTCATATTGGGCAAAATTTTCATTCAATTCATTGATTTCTTTTTCAATTTTTTGAATGATTTCTAAATGCGTAATCATGTCCTCATTGGTGGTATAAGGAATTTCTTTGAATTTGCAGTATTCGCGTAATTGGGCGAAATCAGGAACTACCAAGGCTACAGGAAACTTCTCTCCTTCGCCGCAAACCATTACCTGCTCAATCACTACCGATTCTTTGAATTTATTTTCCATTTGTTGGGGAGCAATATATTTACCGCCAGAGGTTTTGAAAATCTCCTTTTTGCGGTCGGTGATTTTTAAGAATTTATGATGGATAAAGGTTCCTATATCTCCGGTATGAAACCAACCATCAGCATCAATGGCTTCTGCAGTTAGGTCAGGTTTATTGTAATAGCCTTTCATGACATGAGGACCTCGAGTTAAAATTTCGCCGTCTGCTGCAATTTTCACTTCTACGCCTTCAATAAGTGGTCCTACGGTACCAATCATGTTGTTTTCTTTTTCAACATGGTTTACGGCAATTACTGGGGAAGTTTCTGTTAAGCCATAACCTTCTAAAATGGTAATTTGGGCGGCCATAAATACACGCGCCAATCTTGGTTGTAAAGCTGCTCCTCCTGATACTATTGCTTTTACATCTCCGCCAAGTGCTTCTCTCCATTTGTTAAAAATAAGCTTGTTGGCCAATTTCAATTGAAAATTATACCAAGCTCCCTGCTTTTGATGCGGTTCGTATTGCAAGCCCAAATTTAGTGCCCAGAAAAACAACATTCTTTTAATGCCTGTGAGCTCCTGTCCTTTTGCATAAATCTTGTCGTACACTTTTTCGAGCAAACGAGGAACCGTCACAAACATATTGGGGTGAACTTCTTTTAGGTTTTCGCTGATGGTGTCAATGCTTTCGGCATAATAAATAGAAGCCCCAATGGAAGTGTACAAATAACTCATCATTCTTTCATACACATGACACAAAGGCAAGAAGCTCAATGCTTTGTGTGTATGGTCAATGGGCATCAATGGCGTACAGGCTTTGACGTTGCTCAGTAAATTATGGTGGGTCAACATTACTCCTTTTGGATTTCCGGTGGTTCCAGAAGTATAGATTAAGGTCAATAAATCATCGGGAGTAACGGCGTCTTTGTATGGGGTAAGGCGGTGAATATTTTCTTTTTCTCCCAGCTCTTTTACTGAAGTCCAATGAGATGCACCTTCTATAACGTCAAAAGTAAATATTTTCTGAATGCTTCCTATGGCTGCCGAAGCGCGTTTTATTTTTTCATACAATTCTGCATTGGCCACAAAAATAAATTTGACCTCCGCATCGGTTAAAATATACTTGAAATCTTCTTCTGTAATGGTAGGGTAAATAGGTACACTTATAGCACCCACTTGTTGTACGCCATAATCTATAAAATTCCATTCAGGCCGGTTAAAAGAGATGATGGCAACTTTTTCATTTTTTTCTAAGCCCAAATGTATTAAACCCAAACTTACATGATTGACGATATTGATGACTTCTGAGGTACTGTATGCCACCCACGAACGATCAACTTTCGTTGAAAACATGTCTGCTTTGGGGAAATGAGTCGCCTGATAAGGCAAAATATCGAAAACTCTGGTAACGTTCATAATGTTTAAATTTATTCCCTTCTTGGATAAGCTAAATGACTATAAGGTAATTGCCGAGAAGCATGTACGCTAAAAATACAGGAAAGATTGAAAAATTAAAAATTATTATTTGTAAAATTTTAGCACCTAATAATTTTTTGACACTTAATTTTTAGCTTCTTAAGTTCAAGTAATAAAGCAATATTTAGCTTTGTGGAGATTTTTGTACCTTTATGTGAATAATTAAATTGGTCTAATTTGTTACAAATTAGCACTTCTACCTTAGCAGTTTTTGTGTAACTCATAAAACAAAATTTTCTTGTAATAGAGATTTTATATTGCTTGAATCGCTACCACAACTGGTGCAAAAATTGGGTTTATACTCTTTGACAAAAACGGATACTAATTTAAATTCTAGGGTTTTTCCTTTGTGGTTAAATTGGGGCCTCCTGATTTTTTATCTGATTTTTCTCTTACGCTTCTTGAAACTCGTTTTATAGCTTTAGATGGTGGAATAGCACCCTTATTGCTATTTTCCCCAGCTTTTAATACCCTAATTTCTTCTTTGAGTTCAACTATAGTAGCTAAAGCAACCTCAAGTTTTTGGCTTAAATCAGTTACTAATTGTACCAGCTCTTTGTTTGTCATCAATACAAAAGTAGGTATAAAAATATGCCTAACCAATTATTAAAACATAAAGTGAATAACACAAGCTTGTGGATAAGTAGACAAAATTTCCTATAAAAAAGATTCTAAAAATACACCTCAATCTAAAAATCAATATTTGCAATATAGTTTATCCACACCATTAAAAATATAATTTAGGTAATTGGGGGTGAGTAATTACAGCTTTTTTAATTCAGCAACCTATCTAGCTTCAAGGCAAGTAATGATCAATCAAGGATATTCAATCAGTTCCTTAGAGCACGCTTATAAAAATACGTATACCATAGTTCCCTATTCCACCAAATACAAAATACATGTTTTTAGGTCTAGACATGACTTTAGAATACGTATTTATTGTTGCTGACATTACAGGTAAAATTTTGTACCAGGAGCAGAATATCCTCAGTAAAAATGCCAAACACAATAGCTCTTCTCTGCCAACTGATTTGTACATTGTAGCATTACAAATTGACAAGCAATCGTATTTTGTGAAGCGGGTGAACAACTAATCAATTGTCAAATTTGGTTATTGTGCTATTCACCTTGTATAGTGTAAAAAATTTGACAACTTTGCTCCATGGAAAACCTCCCAACTTATACCAAATCACAATTGGCATTGCGCAATGGTCAGGACAAACCAGAAATTTGGTGTGCTTTTAAGGGGCTAATTTACGATGTAAGCCTTTCCAAACTTTGGAGAAATGGCAAACATTACGAACACTGGGCTGGTCAGGATTTGACAGAAGAAATGGAAGATGCGCCACATACCGTAAATGTATTTGACAAATTTACGGTGATCGGGAAATTACAATAGACGCTTAATTTGTTTTGCCTGTAGGATTGGCGTGAATTTTTATCGGTACCTGTTTGGGGATACAAGGTATATTTGTTCCAGCTGTATTAACTTTCCAAATGGGAGAGGTTTTTACTACCCTGAGTACTTCAGCATTGTATTCTTTGTTGGTTACTTCCTTGAGTATTTTTATATCTGAAAGTGTCCCATCTGCATTGATACAAAAATACACGTTAATGGTGCAATCGTATAGTAAACGGTTGGTTTTTGGGTATTCAAAATTTTGTTGTACCCAGGCAATAAATTCCTCCAAACCACCCAGTCTGTTGTTGAGCATCATGGAATTTTTATTGGTACCGTTGAGTCCGGCGAGAGAATCTTTGGTTTTGGTTTCAGCCAAACTGTCCGCCACTGCTGCAGCAATACTATCTGCTTTGCTCAATCCATTTTTAACAAGGGTATCGATTTTAATTGGCTCAACCTTGGTGTTGGTGATTTTGTTAAAATCAAGTTTGTTGGTTTTTTGAATTTTTTCTACTGGAGTGTCTTTAGGCTTTTCGGGTTTCTCTGCTGCTCCTTTTGGAAGCTCAGGCAAAATGTTTTGTTTAAGTCTCAGGTCAAAACCATCATAAAGGCTCAAATCAACCACTCTTGCTGATTCATCAGCAAAAGAATTTAAATATATTTTTGAAGCAACAGCACAAACAATAGCCGTTACACAAACAACCGTCAGGGCAAAAGTGATTCTGTTGTCATACGCCTTTCTTAACACATAAGCGCCATAGGTTTTGTTACGACCTTCAAAAGTGAATTCGTCCAGGTTAATTTTATATCGTATGAAATTGAAGTTCAATGTATAGGGCAAGTATTACTTGTACTAAATTTGTATCAATTAGGTTTCTTAAAATGATTGTATTTAAACAAACGAAAAACACACCAATGATTACTGGTGTGTTTCGCGTTTGTAAGGTATTATCTAAACGTTTTATTGTATAAATCAATACTTTCATTGATAATTCGAATGGCTTCTTCTTTGCCAAAGAAATCTTCAACCACAACTTCTTTATGTTCTAATTTTTTGTAATCTTCAAAAAAACGACGAACCTCTAACAAAATATGAGAAGGCAATTCTTCAATATTGTCGATGTGGTTTACAGACATGTCATTTTTAGCTACAGCAATAATTTTATCATCCGCTTCACCATTGTCAATCATTCGCATTACACCAATTACTTTGGCATCGATAAGACACAAAGGTTGTACGTCTACAGAACAAAGTACCAATATGTCTAATGGATCATGGTCATCACAAAAAGTTTGAGGAATAAATCCGTAATTGGCTGGATAATGTACTGCAGAAAATAGTACCCTGTCAAGTTTAAGCATGCCGCTTTCTTTGTCAAGTTCATATTTGGCCTTGCTACCTTTTGGGATTTCAATGACAGCAGTTACTTCTTCAGGTGCATTTTTACCGTATGATACTTTGTGCCAGGGATTAAAGTGTTCCATTCTTTTTTAATTTAATTTTATGATTGTTTAATTTTAAAAATCAAGCTTTGCTAAGTTCTTAACAAAGCTTGAAACATTGTTGTTGGGTAAGATTTTTAAAGTAATGACACGCCGCTCATTTCAGCAGGTTTTGAAATGCCCATCAATTCAAGAATAGTAGGCGCTAAATCTCCCAATTTTCCGTCTTTGATTCTTTTGGTATAATTTTTATCCACCAAAATGCAAGGAACCAAATTGGTGGTGTGTGCCGTATTTGGAGAACCATCTTCGTTGATCATATAATCAGAATTTCCATGATCGGCGATGATAATAAAGGAATAGCCGTTTTCCAACCCTACTTTCACCACCGCTTCAGCACAATGGTTAACGGTTTCACAAGCTTTTACTGCTGCCGAAAATACACCAGTATGACCCACCATGTCAGCATTCGCAAAATTCAAACAAACAAAATCAGCTTCTTGTTTTTTCAATTCAGGAATAATTTTGTCTTTGATATCATTGGCACTCATTTCAGGTTGTAAGTCATAAGTGGCCACTTTTGGAGAAGGGCATAAAATATGTGTTTCGCCTTCAAATGGTTTTTCTCTTCCGCCATTGAAGAAAAATGTTACGTGAGGGTATTTTTCAGTTTCAGCAATTCTGATTTGTTTTTTTCCGGCACTGGCCAACACTTCACCCAAGGTATTGTTGAGGTTATCTTTGTCAAAAATAACTTTTACATTGTTAAAGGTAGGGTCATAATTGGTAAGGGTAACGTAGTACAAATCAAGTTTGTGCATGTCTTGTTCATGAAAATCTTTTTGCGTCAAAGCCAAAGTAATTTCACGACCACGATCGGTACGGTAATTAAAACAAATCACTACATCTCCTTCTTCAATTAAAGCAAGTGGTTTTTCGTTTGCGTCTGTAACTACAATAGGGTTAATGAATTCATCGGTGATATTGGCAGCATAAGAAGCTTCAATGGCTTCAATGGCATTTGAAGTATGTGCTCCAACACCTTTTACCATAAGGTCATACGCCAATTTAATACGCTCCCAACGGTTGTCTCTGTCCATGGCATAATAGCGGCCGATTACTGAGGCAATTTTTCCGGTAGTTTTGTCGAGGTGTTGTTGTAAATCTTTCAGGTAGTTTAATCCACCTTTAGGATCTGTATCGCGCCCATCGGTAAAGGCATGGATAAATAATTGATCTATCTGGTTGTCTTTTGCAATAGCGGTCAAACCTTTGAGGTGTTCAATGTGTGCATGAACGCCACCGTCAGACACCAAGCCTATAAGGTGTACTTTTTTGTTATTTTTTTTGGCGTAATCAAAAGCATCAAGCAATGTTTTTTCTTTGTCCAAGGTGTGGTCTTTTACTGCAAGGTTAATTTTTACCAAGTCCTGGTACACAATTCTACCTGCACCAATATTCATGTGACCAACTTCTGAATTGCCCATTTGTCCTTCAGGTAAGCCCACTGCAAGACCTGAGGCTTCCAATTTACTATGAGGGTAATCGACATATAAGCTGTCTATAAAAGGGGTGTTGGCGGCATCAATGGCTGAAACTTTTGGGTTAGTGGCTAAGCCCCAACCGTCTAAAATAAGAAGTACAACTTTTTTGTTCATGATAGGTATATATTTTTTCGTTTAAAAATTCTTCTCTTTTCTAAGTTTTCAAAGATAATAATTAAAGACTGAAATTATCTGAAAATAATGATAACATATTAGTCGTTAAATGAGTATTAGTGCTAACGAACACATTTTCACATGAAAAGAATATTAATTACTGGAGGGTCGGGCTTAGTTGGAACTAAACTAAGTCAACTATTATTAGCACAAGGGTATGAAGTAGCGCATTTGACCAGGGGAAAAGATTATTACCAACACCCACAGATTAAAACTTTTCAATGGAATATTTTTAAACAAACCATAGATCCGGAAGCGGTATTGTTTGCCGATATTATCATTCATTTGGCTGGAGCAAGTATTGCTAAAGGACATTGGTCCCCAAAACGTAAGAATGAAATTTTAAAAAGCAGGGTGCTTTCTACCCGGTTGCTGTACCAAACCTTGAGTTCTGTGAACCACAAAGTAGAAGCCGTAATTTCTGCTTCAGCCATTGGCATATATGGTTATGATACTGGTTTAGCACTGATCAAAGAAGACAGTGCTCCAGGAGAAGATTTTTTGGCAAATGTGGTGGTGCAATGGGAAGCAGAAGTCAATAAAATTGCCATACTGGGAATCAGGACCTGTATTTTGAGATTGGGAATTGTATTGGCCAAAGAAGGAGGTGCTTTGCCTCAATTGGTCAATCCAGTAAAATGGTGGGTAGGTTCGCCTTTGGGCACAGGAAACCAAATTATGTCATGGATTCATATCGATGATTTGTGTCACCTATTTCTTTTTGCCATTGAAAACAATACTGTTAAAGGGGTATACAATGCTGTTGCTCCTAATCCTGTTGCCAACACGGAAATGATGCAAACCATTGCCCGAAAACTTCATAAACCACTTTTTTTACCCAAGGTTCCTGCTTTTGTTTTGCGGTTCATTATGGGAGAAATGTCCCAAATTGTATTGGGAGGAAATAAAGTAAGTGCCGATAAAATTATTCAGTCGGGTTTTAAATTCAAATATCCTCAATTGTCATTGGCATTGAAAAATATTTTGAAAAATGAGTAGTGATAACAGCTTAATGGTCATTTAGCTCAAACGGATTTTCGCTATGTCAGGTGAAAACACCTGACATAGCGATTCAAACCGCTAGTAATCATTAGAAATAATATACTGCAATCCGTCGGGTGAAATTAAATATTTGATGGTGGGCATTTGCGTTAGCGATAGTCCCGATGCTTCGGGATTGTTTGATCGCGCTTTTCGCGGGAGAGTGCCGAAAGCGCGGGCATCGCCCTAAAAATCCTATTAATCATGTTTATGGCTAATCAATCCTAAAAAAACGATACTAGCGTTTGACACTTTTGATAAGCTCAAATTACATCAACCCACAACAAATCATTTAGCACTATAATTGTATACTTTTTATTTTTCACAAAATTATGCCTAATATTTCCCGCTTTTCATAAATATTTAACCAACAGGAACCTAATTGAAGTTTATTTTCAATTTTTGAGGTACGATTTAGGGTCTAAAAATTAAAATATTTGCCACAAATATTTTTTTTGCCTACATTAGAAGGTTGAAATAAGAAAACAAAGTAACAATATCTATTTATGGCAGTAAGAATTAATTCTTTCGAACAATACAAAGAAGACTACAAACTTAGTGTTGAAAACCCGGAGGCTTTTTGGGCTGGTGTGGCTGACACTTTTACATGGAAAAAGAAATGGGACAAAGTTCTGGAATGGAACTTTACTGAACCTAAAGTGGAGTGGTTTAAAGGCGCCCAATTAAACATTACAGAAAACTGTTTAGACCGTCATTTAGCTACCAAAGGCGACGCCATCGCTTATGTTTGGGAATCAAATGATGTGAATGAAGCCAACAGAACATTAACGTACAAACAACTTCACGAGGAAGTTTGCAAGTTTGCCAATGTACTTAAAAGCAATGGGGTAAAAAAAGGAGACCGTGTATGTATGTACATGCCGATGGTGCCTGAATTGGCCATTGCTTGTTTAGCGGCTGCACGTATTGGAGCGATACATTCCGTAGTTTTTGCAGGTTTTTCTGCTCAAGCATTGTGCGATAGAATTTCTGATGCAAAAGTAGAAGTCGTAATTACTTCAGACGGAAACTTCAGGGGAAACAAAGATATTCCTGTAAAAGCAATTGTAGACGAAGCCATCAAAAACCTTGATTTCGTTCGTAAATCTATTGTTTTCAAACGTACTGGTGGTCCAGTGATCATGAAAGAAGGCAGAGACATTTGGTGGTCAGACGAAATGGCTACAGCCTCTCCTGTTTGTGAAGCAACGCCTGTTGACGCGGAAGATCCATTGTTTATTTTGTATACTTCTGGTTCTACCGGACAGCCAAAAGGGGTAGTGCACACTACCGCTGGTTATATGGTAAGTACNTATTATACTTTCCTNAATGCCTTCCAATACAACGAAGGAGAATTGTATTTCTGTACTGCTGATATTGGATGGATNACTGGNCACTCTTACATGATGTACGGACCATTGTTAGCCGGTGCATCTTCTGTGATGTTTGAAGGTGTTCCTACTTATCCTGACGCAGGAAGGTTCTGGCAAATTGTTGAAAAATTAAAAGTAAATATATTCTATACCGCTCCTACTGCAATTCGTGCCTTGGAAGCATTCGGGTTAGAATTTGTAAATAAATACGACTTGTCTTCTTTAAGGGCTTTGGGTTCTGTAGGGGAACCAATTAACGTGGAAGCATGGAATTGGTACAATGACTATATTGGTAAAGGCAATTGCCCAATTGTGGATACCTATTGGCAAACGGAAACAGGTGCCTTTATGATTACACCAATTGCAGGTATCACACCAACCAAACCAGCTTATGCAACTTTACCACTTCCAGGGGTTCAATTAGCAATCATGGATGCTGAAGGTAAAGAAATTTTGGGCAATGATGTAGAAGGAAACCTTTGTGTGAAATTCCCNTGGCCATCAATGATCAGAACCACTTATGGTGACCATGAACGTTGTCGTCAAACTTATTTCTCCGCTTATCCAGGATATTATTTCACTGGTGATGGTTGCAAAAGAGATGAAGATGGTTACTACAGAATTACTGGTCGTGTGGATGATGTGATCAATGTATCGGGTCACCGAATGGGAACTGCTGAAGTGGAGAATGCCATCAACGAACATAAAAATGTCATTGAATCTGCCATCGTTGGATATCCTCATGATATCAAAGGTCAAGGCATTTACGCTTATGTGATTTGTGACCATGTGCCTGAGAATGCAGATGTACTTAGAAAAGAAATATTGGATATTGTGACTAAAATTATTGGTCCAATTGCAAAACCAGATAAGATACAAATTGTACCAGGTTTGCCAAAAACACGTTCTGGTAAAATTATGCGAAGAATTTTACGTAAAGTGGCTGAAGGAGATGTGTCAAGTTTAGGAGATACTTCTACACTTTTAGATCCTTCTGTGGTTGATGCCATTGTAGAAGGAGCTTTGGTGCCGATTAAACAATAGTTTTCAAGTTATCGGTTATCAGGTTTACAAGTTCTTTGATAACCTTCAATCAAATAAAAATGCACCATTTAGGTGCATTTTTTATTTGATTGAACTTATTTTAATCTTGATAACTTGATAACAGAAAACTCGAAAACCGAAAACTAAAATGAAATGGCTCCTTATTATTCCAATTAAATTTTATCAGTGGTGTATTTCGCCTTTGTATCCGGGTACCTGCAGGTTTATGCCTACGTGTTCCGCCTATTGTGTGCAGGCCATAGAAAAACATGGTGTAATGAAAGGGAGTACATTGGGAATTAAGCGGATATGCAAATGCCATCCTTGGAGTTCCAAGCATGGCATAGATCCTGTACCTTAAAAGGTTTAGCGATTAACGCTAATGCTGATATGGTCCTACCTTAAACAATAGGTACCATTTCGAAATGACGGTTTAAAATAGCCATGTGCTGATGACTAAATTTTTCATAGCACCAGTTTTTCAACTCATTAAATTCATCAGGAACTACTATTTTTATTGCTTTAAGAAGTTCTTTTTCAAACAGGTACCTGTCGAAACTAACTTTTTCAAGGATTAATTTAATGTATTGTATCATAGCTGAACATTTGGTTATGAAGAAAAATTACATCATCTAACTCTTTTCTCTAACGAGACATTGTATAATAAGTTACGTATGTTATAAAAAATAAATTAAATTTGTCATAGTGTACCCCAGTATTCAAATACCATTGCATTGAGAGCAACATATTATCTGATTTTATTGTTATTCATTACTTCTTTATCAAACAGTTATTCGCAACAAGTAGCGGTTACATTGGGCAATACCACTATTACAGAAAATGAATTTTTTACCATTACACTCACGGTAAACAATGGGAAATTGAATACCTATAGTAACTTTCCCGACATTAAAGGATTCATAAAATATACCACCATTTCCAATGCTTCTGCAACATCCAATAAAATAGAAAAACCATTAATTATTACCCAGCAATACGCTCCTTTAAAAGTCGGGAAGTTTAAGATCAATGATTTTTCGATGAACATCAATGGGGTAATTATTCCTGTTAAAGGTTCTAATATTGTTGTCAATGAAAGTGTGAAATCTTCAATAGCAAAAAATACAGACGAAATAAATGAAGCGAAGGGCGTAAAACAATTTAAATTACCAGAGGAATTAATTGCTGCCAAAGAACCATTTTTGATTTTGTGCAGTACTAAAAATACCGTTTATGTTGGAGAAGGATTTGATGTAACCTTGTTGTTTTGTATCCCTGAAGGGAATAAAACTACCATCAAATTTAATGACTTAGGGACACAATTGACTGAAATTGTCAAGAAGGTAAAACCTGAAAACTGCACGCAAGAAACCGTTACTCTTGACAGTATTCAACAGGGTATACTTGTGCAAGGGGGTAAAAAAATCAGTTATTTTAAACTCTATGAAACCTTTTTTTTTCCTATTAACAATAAAAAAATTGAACTGACCTCTTTGAGCTTGACCATGTTGCTCAACAAAAAACCAAACAATAAAGAAGAAGACAATAAACCATCTTTCATTACATATTCCTCAAAACCTTTGTTGATTGAAGTCAAAAATCTGCCTCCTCATCCTTGGAGAGACTTGGTTGCGGTTGGGAATTATAATTTAATAGAGTCAATCTCTACCCAAAAACTCAAAACAGGAAAAAGCTTTAATTATATTTTTACCATTAGCGGTGAAGGAAATATCAATCAACTTGCTAAACCAATGTGGTCCACCACATTCAATTTTGAAATATTTGAGCCAGAAATAGACAGGGTAGTGCAAAACAAAGACGATATAATGACTGGCTCCTGTGTGTTTAATTATTTCATCATTCCTCATGAACCAGGAGTTTTTGGGATGAAAGATTATTTCAAATACATTTATTTCAACACAGAAAAAAAACGCTACGATACCCTAAGCTCAAAACTTGTGCTCCAGGTTTATGGGGATAGCAAGCACAATTCCGGGGAGTCATTAAATACGGGTGATAGTTTTTATGACTTGATTCAAACCGAAAGTAATTTCTTTATTTCTAAAAATGCGAAGGAGGTATATATCCTGCTTGCCAAAGTATTTATCCTGGTACTTGTTGTTTTATTGGTCATACTCATCATAAGAATTTAACGCTTTGGCCAACAATTTATCATATAAATAGTGTGGTTTGGTCATTTTTTAATATTTTTGCTAAAGTGCACCTACTCATACGACTTAATTTACAATACTTTAATCAATACATAATGAAAAATATTCTCTTAATTCTATTTGCAATAACTTATTTCAATGTCAATGCTACATTTGCACAATCGGCAGAAGATAAAAAACTGAAGAAAGAATGGGCAAAAAAAGTAAAAACAATGGATCCTCTAGAAATTAAAAATCTAATGGAACAAAATGACGATTTAGTTGCTCAAAAAAGTGTCTTAACCAGTAAGGTATCAAATCTTGAATCTAAACTTAAAATTAAAGAAGAACTGAACAGGAGTTTAACTACTGAGATCGATAGTTTGAAATCTTCTCAAAACAATTCTACTGCAGCAGTAGTTTCAACGCCAACTGTTGCAACCACTACACCAACAGTTACACCAACCAAAGCCAATATTGCCCCAGTAACTACTGGTGGAAAACAATACAAAGCTGACAAATTGAACTACAACGGTGTAGTATTTAAAGTACAAGTGGGAGCATTCAAAAACAAAGACTTGTCTAAATACCTGGATAACAACAAAAACTTTAGTGGTGACACGGA
>JGI25908J49247_10000257_pt1 | contig 15823 bp, 10 predicted proteins | sample LauGreSpBDMM15SD_2_FD_49247 | JGI IMG/M metagenome (IMG submission 49247) | reverse complement strand
AAAAAAAAATAAAAGTAAAAATATGAATACCGCTGTCAATATACGGCAAGGTACCTTTACCAATGATGTTGATATACGGCAAGATGATGAAATAGAATTAATTGAAATAAAGCAACGTGTAAATAGTGAATCAACAATAGATACATATAAAGTTGTAGATTGTTGTATATGTTTAGATACATTACAAAATAATTTAGATTTTATAAAAATGAATTGTTGTAGGCAAAAAGTTCATAAAATTTGTATTTTAGAATGGATAAATTATCCTATTGCTTGTAGACATTATAATTATAGTAATAAATTTAGTTGTATAATATGTAAAACAAAAATAAAAAATTTAAAAGATATTATTTCTATAGGAGATTTTATTAATTATATAGAAGATAAAAAGGATGATAATAATAACAAGAATCGTTCTAAAATGGTTTTATATTATAAAAACATTATATCAGAATTATACAAAGATAGTATAATAACATTAGTTTTGAATTCATATAATGAAGATTATACAAGAGAAGTAAGATATTGTTTTTATAATTTATACAGTATCATTTCCTTGATTATTGTAATTATTGTTATAATCATTATTGTACCTTTTGTCAATAAATAAAAATTAATTTAAAACTATAAATTAATATAAACATTATAAATGTCATTTGGACAAACTAATATAGATACTGGTGGAACTTTTAATATACTTGGTAAAGGATCTTCGTTATTTATAATTATATTATTTTGCATTGATTATTTTTTAATATATAAAAAAACAGTAAAAGATAATAAAAATTTAACAAAAAACCAAAAAGCATATATTCTTTCTATAAAAGCATCGTTAACATTATTCTTAATAAGTTGTTATTTTAATTATAAATTTTTCTTATCAAATTTTAATGAAGAGTCTTATACTTTATCATTATCTGACGATGATGCAATAATTTTACATTTAAGTGCACTGCAATTAATTTCTTATTTTATATCAGATATTGTAATAGGATTTTTTAAATATCATAAAAATATGTGTAATTTAGCAGGATATACTCATCATATAGTTTATATATTTATAAGTCTATTATCTATAAAACAAAATAGTATAAGTTATTATTTGTTATATATGATTGAAGAATTACCAACATTTTTCCTAAGTAGTGGTCATTTTAATAAAAAATTACGTTGTGATAATCTATTTGGTTTTGCATTTTTTTGTACAAGAATATTATATCATATTTATTTAACTTGGATTGTTAGACATAATATCTTATTTGTAATATTAGGTGTTTTATCCTTAGGATTACATTCTTTTTGGTTTAAAAATTGGTTCAATAAATATTTTTTAAAAATAGATTTAAAAAAAAGTATTAAGAAAAAAAGTATTAAGAAAAAATGTAATTAAGAAAAAATGTAATTAACTTGATAAATTAATAAAGTCATCCGAGTCTGGGTAACTTCTAGGACCACCGTCAAGCTGTCGTGTATCTTGTACATCTAATGGTGTATGTTTAATATCTAATTTGTTATTTAGTCTAGCATACAATTCATCAAATAATATTTTAATTAGTTTATATGATTTATTTACATTATCTATAAAAATATCTTGGTCTTGACTTTTAACATTATTACAAAGATATTCTTTAAAATTAGATACAAGTTCTTTTGAATCATTATAAGTTAAGAATTCATGGTATTCTGGTAACATACGTTTTAACATATTACCACCAAATAATAATCCTAAATAAAATTGATATGCTGATTCTAGAGGATATTTTCTACAATGTATTAATAATCTAGATAATGTGCTAGTTATAAAAAAATCTGGTATATCAATATCTCTATGTAATCTAGATTGTAATTCTTCATCTTTTAATTTTAAAACTTGTTGTAATTCATGTATACAAATTTTATTGAAATTAATATACATTTCTCCTGCTAATTTATTTTTTCTAATCATGGAAACAAATGGATGTCTATCTACTGCTGTATGTGCATCTTTTGTTTCCATATATAATCTTTCTGTAAAATATGACATTTAGATATAATATGAAATTAATTTTTTAAATCGTACTTGATTTCATATTTAAATTTATTATAAACTAACTATTTTTATTTTAAATGTAGTTGAACCTCCAATTCCATTTGGACTAGGCCTATACATTAGTTGTGGTTTTTCATTAATTGGCCATTGCATATCTAATTGATCATTATAAACACCTTTTGCAGAAATAAATCGAACAACTGTTCCTGGCAAGTTAATTGCATCAACTCTACCAATTGTGAAAATTGCATGAGCTCTATTACTATCACTATTATTTAATGGTTTTACATAAACAGTATAAATACCATACGTACTTGTGAAATCAGTAATAGTAATAGGTACTGTTGAATTATTATTTAAAACAACTGTTGTAATAATATCTGCAGCACCACCGTTAATACTATTAATTGTCAAAGCATTTCCTGTAATATTATTAGCATGAATATCTGAATAATGTGCAATAGAAGTATGTTCAGATGGATTTCTATTACTACAAACAAAAGAAAATTCATTAAGTGATTCGTCCCAAATCATCATAACAAAATGACATTCATATAATTCATAAATAGAAGAAGAATCTGGTATAGTTGAAAAATCCATTCCTTCTATTGGTGTTGGATTATTTAGAATACCAATTTGATCATCTGTACTATAAATGGTGGCTACACGAGTAGCACCTACATAACTACGAATTCTTCTTACTTGATTTTGACCAGTACCACCTGTAATTTTTACCCACCATCCTGCATAATAATTATCAACATCACTTGCTAATAAATCAAAATGAATAGTTGTAGTTGTATTAGAACCATTTTGAATAGATCCAGTATTCTCAAATAAATCATTTACTACATCTCCACTTCCAGTATTATTAGCAGATTGATATCTTTTAATAGCTAGACCACCATCAGCTGTACTACTAGGTGCATTGTTTACAACAATAATATTATCACTAATAGTAACAACTGTAGATTCTATACTTGATGTTACACCTTTAACATCTAAATTTCCATAAATAGTAGTAGTACTATCCGATGTACCTATAAAAACTGGTACATTAGGTGTCGCTGTAGCAATTTGAATACCATTAATCATATCAGCACTTTCCAATTGTACTTTATTATTTGCATTTACAAATACTCCACCATTTTGAGCATTGATGTTAATAGCTTGATTGCTTGTACCAGAACTTGCAATATTTACTTTTGAATTAGTATTTCCAGTAACACTAATTGTTAAATCTTGATTATCTGATATAGTTGAATTTGTAAATAAACTAGTTGCACCATTTGTTTTAATAGTAGTAGAACCACCATCTTGAGTTTCTGTTTTTATACCACCCATACCACTAAATAAACTAATCATACCATATGAATAAGATGGTTGTGTAATTAAAATATCTCCAGTAGAACATGTAGTATAAATTTTTATAGCTTCATTAAAACCATCGCTTTTTAAAATTAAAGAAGAATTTGTATTTCCATCAAGACTTAGTGTTAAATGTTGATTATTATTATTCGAGATTACATTTAAACTTGAAGGAGCTCCTTTAGAAGTTAATTGAATAGATCCTCCTGTGTTTGTTATTAAATTAAAACCTCCAGATCCAACCAAAAATTGAGTAAAACCTTCCCCCAAACCATCAGTATTTGAAAAAATCATATTGCCAGCTGTATTTGTAGTTTTTATAACTAATGCTGTACTTGTACCAGAACTAGTAATAGATAGTTGAGAATCAGTATTACCATTCAAATTAATAGATAAATTTTGATTATTTGCTTGTGAATTTACTAAAAAAGATCCATAACCATTGTTTGCTGTAATTAAAAAATTACCATTTGATGTCATTTGTGAAAATCCACCAGAACCAGATCCTACTGAAATAGAACCTGCTTGTCCAGATATCATATAAATACCACCATTTGTATTAATATTTTTAATACTAATTGCAGAACTTGTATTAGATCCTGAATTAATATTAATAGATCCAATTGTAGAATTTAAATTTAAATCACTAGCTAAACTAGTAATAGTAACCGTGTCATCTACTTCAATTTGACATTTATTTCCTCCAGTAACAGTAAATGGCCCGTTTGTAGTGTCAATGTGTGTTTCTGTTAAATTTGTAATTCCATATAAAGTATTAAAATTTCCATAAACATTTAATGTTTTTTTAATACTTGTACCACCAGCAACAACAAGTGAAGCTGTAGTATCATTTATACTATCATCTGTACCTTTTACATTGCAAAATCTATTTATATTTAAATCACCCCAACCAAATTGTGTAACATCACTTCCTTGTTCAAGAGTAACATCTCCATGAAATATTGTCGCTAATGGTATTGACATTACTACTTATTTTACTTATTAATAAATTATATATTTTTATCTTAATTTGGACGTTCTTTATAAATTTAATATTTTTAGTAAACTTGGTAAATCAACAACCTCATTTATATCACATTTTGTTTCAATATGTTTAATTTCAGAAATATTAGATTCACCCTTTGCTATATTACATAATTCTTCACATCTATTTGATGGACAATAATATTCCTTTTGATTTGTCGATTTATAATCTTGATAAAAATTAAAATATTGTAAGAATGAATTTAAAGATACATATTTTTTAATAACTATACTATTCGATTCTGTATTAGATTCTGTATTAGATTCTGTATTATATTCTGTATTATATTCTGTATTATATTCTGTATTAATAATAAAACCAGAATTATTTATAAATCCTTCTTCGTTATTTACAAAATCACTTAATACACCCGCATGAGTAACAATAAATATATTTAATGTTTCAGATAAATATTTTTCATTAAGAAAAAATGTTACAAACCATTTTATAAAATTGGATATATCTCCTGGTTCTTTTCTTTCCTTTTTAAATATTTCAACAAAACTAAAATCAAAAAAATTTAAAATACCTAATCTTTCTAAATATTTTTTTTGTTCTTCTATACTTTTCATAGCATAAAATGGCTTTGATTCCATTATCATTTTACTTTGATAAGAAAATTTATTATTAGAACTTTCATCAATTTCTCGTAAAAAAGGGAAAACATATATTTTAGATGGTGGATTTGCCCAACTACGAGTCATATAATAAGCTGTTTCCATACATCTTATTAAAGGAGAACATCCTATTACATGAATAGAATCTATTTTCATACTATTATCATTTTCATTTAAATCATAAGATGATTTAAGTATTTTATCAATTGATTTAATTATTTTACTCATAACACATCCATTATGTATAGATGCATCTACTCCTATTTGTGTTAAAACAGGATCAATCATTGGTTTTACAATACTTTTATTTTTTCCAGAAAAAGATAGTGCATCTTGTACACTAATTATATCAGATTTCATTAAACCAGAAATAGCATTATGACAACCAAAACCATGACGTACAAATGTAAAATTAATGTTTGATTTCATATTTATAATATACTATAATATATTATAATTTAATAATGTACCAAAAATGTAAAAAAAAAAGTGTCAAGATTCTATTAAATAGTTGTTGTAACTGCTCTGAAATTAACAGTTGATCCAATCCATCCAGCAATATTTGTTGAAGTGTATTGTACTTGTCCACTATTAGTAATAGAAAAGGTATATCCTGTAACATCACCAACATAAGAGCTATTAATAACCCAGTTACTTCCCTTTTGAATACCTTTCAAGTTGTAATAAGCATATTTATTACTTGCTCCATCAAAAATAGTGACAGAAACAACAGCATCGAACGCTCTTACAACTAGATTGTTAAATACGAAACCAGTAATATCAGCTGCAGAACTTATATCATTTGCAGTATTAAAAACACGTTCTCTTGAAATATCACCCATACTTGGTGAAACATCAACTGTATTAAATACAATAGAACCTCCAGTTGCAAATGTACTATCAATAATTGGTGTATAATCATTTGTAGAAATAGTAACAGAACCAGTTGTAACAGTAAAATTATCTTGCATAATAGATGCACCTGTAACGTTAATGGATCCAGCTGTAATACCACTGTTAAAAGTAGAAGCACCACTAACTGTAAAGTTACCTACTAAAAGAGAAGCTCCAGTTACAAATAGTGCACCTGCAGTAACAGCACCATGCAAAGTTGATTCTCCTGTAACATTTAAAGATCCAGCTGTTAAACCAATTGTTACACCCAAAGTTCCGACTACATCAAGAGTATAATTTGGTGCAGTAGTATGAATACCAATATTACCAGAACTATTAATTCTCATATATTCAGTACCTACAGTGTAAAAGTAAAGATTACCATCAGTGACATTTGGTGAAGCTGATGCAATGATTTTAGTAGTTTGAGCAATATCAATAACTCCACCCAAAGATCCCCAAGCATCCCCAGGACCATATCCTTCAAATGAAGAATATTCAGTGTTATAACGGATATAACCATCTTGTGGAAGAGCTGGTCTACCAGCAACATTACCATACGGAATTTGGAATGCAGGTCCAACAACAACTGCATTAGATCCCATAGTTACATTACTTGATAATATAGATTCACCAGTAACAGCAATAGAACCAGCAGTAACAGCACCGTGTAAAGTAGATTCTCCTGTAACGTTCAATGAACCTGCACTAGCACCAAGTTGAAGAAGAGACACCCCAGTTACATTAAGAGCACCAGCCGTAACAGCACCTTGCAACCAAGATTCTCCTGTAATATTAAGAGATCCTCCAGTTAAACCTAATTGTAAAAGAGATTCTCCAGTAACATTAAGAGCACCAGCCGTAACAGCACCTTGCAACCAAGATTCTCCAGTTACATTTAATGAACCTGCACTAGCACCAAGTTGTAAAAGAGACACCCCAGTTACATTAAGAGCACCAGCTGTAACAGCACCTTGCAACCAAGATTCTCCTGTAACGTTTAATGAACCTGCACTAGCACCAAGTTGTAAAAGAGACACCCCAGTTACATTAAGAGCACCAGCCGTAACAGCACCTTGCAACCAAGATTCTCCTGTAACGTTTAATGAACCTGCACTAGCACCAAGTTGTAAAAGAGACACCCCAGTNACGTTAAGAGCACCAGCCGTAACAGCACCTTGCAACCAAGATTCTCCTGTAACGTTTAATGAACCTGCACTAGCACCAAGTTGTAAAAGAGACACCCCAGTTACATTAAGAGCACCAGCAGTAACAGCACCTTGCAACCAAGATTCTCCTGTAACGTTCAATGAACCTGCACTAGCACCAAGTTGAAGAAGAGACACCCCGGTTACATTAAGAGCACCAGCAGTAACAGCACCTTGTAACCAAGATTCTCCTGTAACGTTTAATGAACCAGCACTAACACCAAGTTGAAGAATAGATTCTCCAGTTACATTAAGAGCACCAGCAGTAACAGCTCCATGTAAAAGGGACTGTCCTGTAACGTTTAATGAACCAGCAGTAATTCCATTGTTTAAAGTACTTGCTCCACTAACAGTTAAAGTACCTCCTACTTGAGATCCTCCACTTACCATTAAACTAGCTAGAGTAGTTGTACCAGTAACAACAAAAGTACTTAAAATAGTAGCTTGATCTAAACCAATATTTCCAGCTGATAAAGAAGATACTAGTAAATTAGTAATAGTAGAGTTTGTTGCATATACTCCCTTTGATCTTATATTAAGTAAATCAGTTTTTTGTAATGCTGTTTGAATATCATGTGCATGAGAAATATACCCAAGAATATATTCGTCAGCAGATTCATCATAAAATTGAGCAACAAAATTACGATTATAAATAGCAAATGAGTCTCCTAAGGATACAGAACTAGTAAAAGGTTCGTCATTATGAGTTAGTTGTGAAACTCCTTGAGGATCAGTATAAGAATCGGTATCTGAAAAGTTTGCTGTAACAAAAGTTCCATCATTTGATGAAGAAGAAATTTTTCTAGCATAAACAGTTGCTCCAGATGTAACCTTGATCCACCATCCAGTAGGATTTAAAGCTCCATCAGTTGTTGCAAAAGTAACTGAAGAAGTTCCACCTGACTGTAAACTACCAGCTAAAACTACAGGTTCATTTCCTCCAACAACATCACCAGCACCTGTATCACTTGATTCTTGAAAACGTTGAATTAAAAATCCAGCATCTCTAGATCCAGCTGGTCCACTATTTAAAGTAAATGTGTTATCTACAACATTAATAGTTGTGCTATTAACAGATGTAGTTAATCCATTTACATATAAATTTCCTGTAATAAAAGTATCTGCACCAACATGTAAATTTTTAGCAATACCAACTCCTCCATCTACAATAAGAGCACCAGAATTAGTACCTTCGCTTTCAGTAGTATCAGAAATATGAGTAATACCACCTACATTTAATCGTTTTTGTATTCCAACACCACCAGATAATACAAATGCACCAGAACTAGTGTCAGTAGATTGATATGCTGCATTAATACTCATACCACCATAAAGAACAAACGAACCACTTGTAGAATTAAGCGATTGCGTAGTATCGTAAATGACAATTGGTTGTTCAAAATACATTGGTGAAAAATTTGAAGCCATTTTATTTTTATACTTAATACTTTACATTAAAATAACTGAAAATAAACGAAATACTATGAATTGAAACACGAAATTACGTTTACAATTACATTAGTTTAAAAATTGAATCTTTTATTTCTTCTAAAGAATAAAGAATAATGAAAAAAGGATCACTTTCAGAAAAGTTTAAAGTTTCAAATATAAATGATCTTGAATTATTATATTCTATTTTAAGAGATACTTATCCAAATAATGAAATTGGAATACAATTTAATTGGAATACAAAAGAATATACAATTAATGTTACCGATAAAACTTATTGTTTTGATCCTGAAATTCCTGTTGATTTAGATATACAAGTTGTATATGGTGACTCTGTAACTGGTGATACTCCATTACTTTTAAAAAAAGATGGTTTAGTTTATATTGAAACTATTCAGAGTATTTTTGATATAGATAAAAAACAAGAATATCCAGGATTTAAAATGTTTGATAAAACAATTAGATTAGAAAAAGAATTTTCAACAACAGATTATCAAGTGTGGAGTGACATTGGATGGATAGATATTAAAAAGGTTATTAGACATCGTTGTGATAAAAAAATTTATAAAATATTAACTCATACAGGATATGTTAAAGTTACAGAAGATCATTCTTTATTAGATGAAAAATGTAATAAATTAAACCCAAAAGAATGTAATTTAGAAACTAAATTATTAAATGATTATCCATTAGAATTTAACGAGTCTTGTGATGTAATATCTAAAGATAAAGCTTTTATTTATGGTTTTTTTTATGGAGATGGTAGTTGTAATAAATACAATTGTCCTTCTGGACTAAAATATAGTTGGGCATTAAATAATGCAGATATGAATGTTTTGAATAATTTAAAAAAATTATTACAAAAAGAATATCCTAATTCAGTTCCAGTTATATATGATACTTTAAAATCTTCTGGAGTATATAAATTATCAATAAATAATCCTAAGAATATAGTTAACGAATTTAGAAATAAATTTTATGATAGTGATAAATATAAAAAAATTCCTAATGAAATATTAAATAGTAATAATGAAATTGTTCAAAGTTTTTTTGATGGTTATTGGGCTGCAGATGGTTGTAGAAAAGATAAAGAAACGATTGGTTGTACAAGATTTGATAATAAAGGAGATATTGGTTCAGCTGGATTATATTATTTAATGAAAAAACTTGGATATAATATTTCTCTAAATACAAGAACTGACAAAGAGAAAATATTACGTATGACAATTACTAATAAAAAACAAAGAAAAATCAATAATCAAATTAAAAAAATAGAATATATAGAACATAATGATTACGTGTATGATATTGAAACAAATATTGGTAGATTTGGAGCTGGAGTTGGAGATATAATAATTTCTAACACAGACAGTGTCTTCTTGAAGTTTAAATATAATCGTGAAGATTTTAAAAAGAATCGTGAAGACACGTTTAGATTAGCAACAATATGTGGAGACAACTTGACTAATAATGTATTTGATAGAAAACCTATTGAATTAGAATTTGAAAAAGTATTTCATCCATTTATTTTATTAACAAAAAAGCGATATATAGCAAATAAATTTGAAAATACAAAAGATCCTTTTGATTTAAAAGGTGTTGATGCAAAAGGTATTGCATTGACAAGACGTGATTATTGTCCAATGGTAAAAAAATGTTATAAAAAAGTAATAGATACTATTTTAGAGGACACAAATAAAGAAAAAGAAAATAATTTAAATGAAGATCCTGTTATATCAAGTACAAAAGTTTATTTAGAATACATTGATAATATTTTCAATTACAAAATATCTATAGATGATTTAATAGTATCTGCAATGTTAGCTTCTTCTTATAAAACAAGACCAGTACATGTACAATTAGCTGAAAAATTAAAAAAACGTAAAGAAGAAGTACAAATTGGTTCAAGAATACCATATATTTATATAGAAACAGATGATCCAAAAAAACAAAAATCTGAATTAGGAGAAGATCCAAATTATGCAAAAAAACATAATTTAAAATATAATAGAAGTTGTTATTTAGAACAATTAGCAAAACCTATTTTAGGATTTTATAAAGTAGTTTTAAAGGATAAAGAATCATTATTAGATTATGTTATAAATTATACAAATGATAAAATTATAGCTTGTGGAGGTAAAAAACTATCACCAAGTGATTTTAAAATAGAAGACTAAATTAATTATAATTAATTATATAATATTTTTTGTTCAATTAAATAATTTGTAAAACTAGAAACATCATTTGCATCATTTAATTCTTTAAATTCTAGACATTCTTTTTTAGTAATTCTATTATTATTTTTTAATTCTTCTTGCATTTCAATTTCTACTATATTAATTTCAGCAAGAATTTGATCATGGTATTTTTCAATATCTTTATCTATATATTTCTTTTCTATATTACTTAATTTATCATTGTAAAAATCTCTTATTGATTTAGAAGTATCTCCAATTTCTTCTATTAATTCATTTAAAATAGGAGCTATACAAAATTCGCCTTTAAATCTTTTGTTTTTAGATACCATTTTATGAACACAATTAAATAATTTTTTTGTACTTTTCCAAAAATAGATACCAGTTGTTGCAAAACAACTAATAGGTACATTTTGTCTAACGTCAACAATATTGTTAGTTCCATCTACTTTAACATAATTATATTTATGAGAACCATTACTTAAAAATGTAATTGCATGAGCAATAGATTCTTTATCTTTAATTAAAAATTCAAAAAGATAATTCTCACAATCCCATTTTAACCATTGTTTATCACTTGATATAATTATTGGATAATCATTGTCTATATATTTTTCTACTTCTAATAAATAACAAGCAGGTCCTTCTTGACGACGTTTAGATTTGACAATAGTACAATCTGGAACAAGAGAATATAAAAGATTTTCTAATCCGTAATCATTGTATTCTGGATCCATATGTAAAACAAAATAATAATTTCCATCAACTTTTATATTTTCGACAATCCAAGAAATTAATGGTTTATTGCAAATAGTAACAAGTGGATTATTATTATCTCTTTGTACATTAAATCGAGCTTTTTCCAAATTTAATACGATAATAATATTTAAATTTTTCTTAAATATAGTTTTTTGAATAACTCCATCATTAGGATTCTCGTAATATTTTATAAAACTATAAATATAATCAAATGTAAAATCAATTAAATCAAATATATAACAAATATTATATTGTAATTTCCTAGATAACTGTAAACATCTTTGATAATTTGTTACAACTAATATTTCCTTTGTTGTAAAATCAGATGTCATGACATAATTTAAATCTTCATCTAACACTTCATAACCATTTGATTTTAATTTATATTTTAATTCATCTAAATAAGGAGTATTTTGATAATTCTGTAAATGAAATAAAACTAATTTAATAGTCATTGTAACTATTAAATTAATATAACAATATAACTTTAAATCAATACAATTATACAACTTTAAATTATTTTTTAAGTTGTGGTATATATTGACAACACTTTAAATTATTTTTTAAGTTGTGGTATATATTGACAACACTTTAAATTATTTTTTAAGTTGTGGTATATATTGTGATGCTAATTTTTCTCCAATAAGAACTGATTGATCATGTTGTTCTTTTTCTGTATTTCTTGATTTTTGTATTTTTTCAATGCCATTTAACATCATTTCTAAATTATTTATAAAAGATTCATTTAACTGTTTATTATAATTTTTTATTATATATTCATATAATGTTTTAGAAGTGCTTGTTAAATAGTTATATTTACCTATTATATCATTATTATTTTCTAAATCGTATATTAAATCATATACTTCTTTTTTTATTATATTAATATTAGTATCGTGAATATTACCTGACATTTTTACTTGTTTTATAATAGTTTAAAAAAAAAAATTGTATTATTAACGTTTTTCTTTAAAAAAATAAATATATTATGAATAATATAGAAGAATTATGTCAAATGTCAACCGCGTTAGTTCTACAAGATCAAGAAACAAATGAAGAACAAGAAATAAATGAAGAACAAGAAATAAATGAAGAACAAGAGACAAATGAAGAACAAGAAATAAATCAAGAAACAGAAGAGCAAATTAAAATTAAAAAGGATGAATATAATAGTAATATGAAGGATCTTAAAGATATTATTTTAAGAATTAATAAGTTGAAGAAAAAGGAAAAGAAGCATATCTTAAATATTCTTAAAATTAATTACGTGACATTTACAAAAAATGAAAACGGTTATTTTTTTAATTGTTTAACAATAAATAATAACATAATTAGTAAAATCACAAAATGTGTTGAATCAATTGAAAAAAATGGAGATTTAATAAAAGAACTTGATAAAAAAAGAGATGAATTGATTACGTATTATAAGATATTAATTGAAGAACGTTTACAAAATACATTAAGAAATCGTAAATTAAATTACATGGAAACAATTATAGTAAAGAAATTTTCTAATATAAATTATAATATAAATAGAATATACAAGATAAAAAGAAAAGTAGTTGTTTATGAAATAGATGATAATTCAATGCAACCTGATGTGTTAGTTAAATATTATTTGAAAAATATTTTTAAATTTAAAAAAGATTCTGTTCATAGTAGAATCTATACATGTATCAAATCAATGCAAAATAGAAAATCAAAAAGTTGTATTTTAGATACAAATGATAATGTTACAGAAGGAGATGGTTTAGATATTTCGTTAAAAGAATTTGACGAAAGAGAATATGATCTAGATGAAGTAAATGATGATCTTGATAATATAGATGAAGAAGCTGTAGAAGAAATAGAAGGGGTAGAAGAAATAGAAGGGATAGAAGGAATAGAAGGGATAGAAGGGATAGAAGAATTAGATATATATGAAATAGAAGAAGAAATAGATAGTAAAAAAAATATAAAAAAGAAAGATGACTTTGAAAACGACAATGAAACCGATGACATAGACGAAGATTTAGAAATAAAAGATGATATAGAAGATGATGACATAAATTATTATAAAAACTTATTACACTTGCGTGGTTTTATTTTTGATGAAAACAAACAATGTGCATTAATATATCAAGAATATATATCTTAATTTAAAAAATTTAATAATAAACAAATTACTTTATTATAAAAATGGGAATCCCATACTATTTTTATAATATTTATAAAAAATACAATGATTTAATAATCGATAAAACTTTTATATCAAAATTAAATGTTGGGTATTTATTTTTAGATTACAATTCTTTAATTCATCCTTGTGCTCAAGATGTATTAAAAAGGGAAGAAAATATAAATGAAAAAGAACTTGAAAAGGAAATTATTAAGAATTGTATTCTTTATACAAGATATATAATCAATATAGTTGGAGCAAAGGATGTTTATATTATGATTGATGGGGTAGCTCCAAGAGCAAAAATGAAACAACAAAGAGAAAGAAGATATAAAACATGTTTTTTTAAAAAACTTGAAAAAAAAAATATAGAAAGTGAAAAAGAAAAATCTTTGGAATGGGATTCAAATAAAATAACACCAGGAACTCTATTTATGGATTCTATAAAAATTGCATTAGATAAATTAAAAGATGATGTAAAAGATGATTATAATATATATATATCTGATTCAAATGAATGTGGTGAAGGAGAACATAAAATGATGAAAGAAATAAAAAAAATAGTTCCAGAAAAAAGAGTATGTATATATGGGTTAGATGCTGATTTAATTATGTTGAGTTTAATGAATCCATATTTAGATAAAATTATTCTTTTACGAGATAATTTATCTGAGAAAAATTATACTTATGTTGATATTTCTAAATTAAAAAAGAATATATGTAACGAATTATATGCTGAAATGGATGAATCATTTAATAATAAAAATGATACGAATCTTATATATGATTATATATTCTTGTGTTTTTTATTAGGAAATGATTTTTTAGAACACATACCTTCTTTAATGATTAAAGAAAATGGTATGACTGTATTGTTAAAATATTATCTTAATTTATTATCAAAGAAACAAAGTTATTTGGTAAATATAAAAGAATTACAAAGAGATAATTTAAAGGAATCAATTGATTTACAATTTTTACAAGATATATTTTATCAATTATCAAAATCAGAAGAATATTTTTATAACAAAGTATATAGTGTATATAGTGTACATAAAAAAGATAAAGAAATATATAAAGATTGTTATAATATAGAAACTGTTAATGATGATATTTACATTTATAAAAAAGATATTATCAAATATAACACTGAAGGGTATAAAAAAAGATATTATGATTTTTATGGTATAAATGACGTCAATGACGCATGTCAAAATTATCTAAATGGATTATATTGGATTTTAGGATATTATTATAATCATATTCATAATAATTGGTCATGGTTTTATACATCTAAAGCTATACCATTTTCTAGTGATATATTTAAATATTTATTAAAATGTAACAAAAATGAAATTCTAAAGATTGATACTTTACAAAAAAGTAAAGTAAATACTCCATTAGAACAATTAACAATGGTATTACCCAAAAAATCATTATTACATATTTTAGAAAATACAGATCGTAATTTATATGAAAAATTTATTAGAATATTCAATACTTCTAGCAATGAATTAAATGAATATTACCCTGACAAGATTTGTTTAGATATGATACATAAAGAATTTATGTGGCAATCAAAAATTTTTATAAAAGATTTCAAAAATAATTTTTTAGAATATTTTATTATATAAAAAAATTGATTTTATATACATTTCCCTTTGAATTTATATAAAAGTGCGTAAAAAATAATATTTTAATTCCTATACTAAAATTAAAAAAAACAAATGAGCAAAGTAACTACTTCTATCAAAACAACAACTGTACCAAAAGCTAAAACAACAAAGACTACTAAAGCAAAAGTTACTACGGAATCAAAAACTGTAGAAGCTACTGCTCCTGTTACTGTTCCTGTTACTGTTCCTGTTACTGTTACTGCTGCTCCTGTTACTGATGTTACTGTTACTGAGGTTCCTGTTTCTACTGAAGTTACTGCTACAGATGCACAAACTACAAGTTTAAGAATGAGATTTGATACTTTAATCAAGTCAAAGCAAGATCTTATGAATGATATTAAGAGAGAAATTCAAGAATTACGTAAAATGCAACGTGATCATGAACATGCAGTTAAAGATGCCTCAAAGCGAAGTAAAAAAAAAAA
>JGI25908J49247_10000244_pt1 | contig 16192 bp, 16 predicted proteins | sample LauGreSpBDMM15SD_2_FD_49247 | JGI IMG/M metagenome (IMG submission 49247) | reverse complement strand
AAATTTGCTACACATAAATACTTACTTTGTTTTGAGTTTATATTGATAACCATTGACCTAAATCTATTCAATATCTAGAAAATGTCAGACCCNATCCCTAATATGGGTTGTGGATCAAGATCAATTNAATCCATATGTGGCNTATGAAGGATATGTAGTTCGAGTCCCTCACAACCCACTTATTTACCTAGGTAAGTGATTTCCTATTCAAATGAATTAATTACTCTTACTAAATAACCCCATCACCTGATCTACAGGCGTCTTTGCTAATTTTTCAAAATCTAAAGTTAACTCTTCAATTTTGGATATCTGCGCAGTAGCAAAGACTCTGGCAAGATTGGTCTGATACTTTTTGATTAAAAGTGGAATCCCCTCATCCCGGCGCCGCTTATGTCCGACTGGATACTCAACTACCACCTCAGGCAATACTGTGCCATCCTTTAGCGTTACTGTCATTGCATTTGCAATCGATCTCTTTTCCGGATCATGGTAATTCTTGGAGAAATTAAGATCTTCAACACAGGAGATCTTCTCCCGCAGTAGATCAATCCTTGGATCTTTTGCCACATTATTTTCATAATCTTTGGCGGTTAATCTGCCAAAAATTAATGGGATTGCCACCATATATTGGATAGTGTGATCTCGATCTGCTGGATTTTTTAACTCACCTTTTTTATCAATAATTCGAATACATGCCTCATGAGTTCTAATCTTGACGCTGGCAATATCCTCACTGCTTTTACCCTGAGCTAATAATAGTTTATGTAATGTCATTGCTGCCTCAACCGCTGTTTGGGCATGAAACTCAGCTGGGTATGAGATCTTAAATAAAATATTCTCCATTACATATTCACTGTAAGGGCGCTGGAATTTAAACTTATTTCCCCTAAAAGATGAGTCATAAAATCCCCAAGTTTTTGCAGTAAGTGCAGTTGGATAACCCATCTCACCTGCCCTTGCAATTAATGCCAATCTAACTGCGCGGGATGTGGCATCCCCTGCCGCCCAAGATTTTCTAGATCCTGCATTTGGAAAGTGACGGTAGGTGCGTAGTGATTGACCATCAACCCAAGCAAGAGAAACGGCAGTAAGTATTTGCTCTCTACTTAATCCCATCATCTGCGCTACTACTGCAGTTGATGCCACCTTCACCAGAACCACATGATCAATTCCCACCTTATTAAATGAGTTTTCAAGTGCAATGCATCCTTGAATCTCATGGGCTTTAATCATCGCAGTGAAAAGATCACGCATTGTTAAATTACTATTTGGTGCAAATTTTGGGTTTTGATTAAGCCAATCTGCAACTGCCAAGATTGCTCCCAAATTATCTGATGGATGTCCCCACTCAGCTGCCAGCCAGGTGTCGTTGTAATCTAGCCAGCGAATAGCAGCTCCAATATTAAAGGCAGCAGTTACCGGATCTAGTTGGTAACTAGTTCCAGGCACTCTTGCGCCATTTTCAATCTTCAACCCTTCAACTACTGGACCGAGTAATTTGGTGCAGGCTGGGTATTCAAGTGCTTCAAGACCACAACCAATTGTGTCGATAAAGCAGTACCAGGCAGTTATATAAGCAAGGGACGATGAGATTTTATAATCTAAAACATAATCAACAATATCTATGATCTCTTGGTCATAGGCAGCAGTTAATTTAGAAAAATCACTACTCATTTATCTCATCCTCTTTCATTCATTGGCACAAATGCTCGATTTGGCTCACCTGTGTAATTTGCTGCAGGTCTAATAATCTTATTATTTTCCCGCTGCTCTACTACATGAGCGCTCCAGCCTGTTAAGCGAGCGAAGATAAAGATTGGGGTGAAGAAGGAGATGGGAAAACCCATCTGCTGATAGGCAACAGCTGAAAACCAATCTAAATTAGGAAACATCTTCTTCTCACTCATCATTACGGTCTCAATCCGTTCTGCAATATCAAAAAACTTATTGTCATTATTTTCGGCTGATAATCTCTTGGCAATTGATTTAATAATTGGAGTTCTTGGGTCACCAATTGTGTAAACCGGGTGACCAAAGCCAATTACTACCTCTTTGGCAGCTAATCGGTTTTTAATATCAGCCTCTGCCTCATCTGCATCTTTGTATCGTTGTTGAATCTCAAGTGCTACCTCATTAGCACCACCATGTTTTGGACCACGTAGTGCGCCAATTGCGCCAGTAATTGCTGAGTAGGTATCAGAGCCAGTGCCAGCAATGACTCGGGCGGTAAAGGTTGAGGCATTGAACTCATGCTCTGCATACAAAATAAGGGAGGCATCCATGGCATCAATCCGAGATTGTTTTGGTTTTATGCCTAAAAATAATTGCAAGAAGTGCTCAGCAACGCCAGCACTATCTGTAGTTAGTGTGATCCGTTTTTGATTATGGCTGAAGTGATACCAATACAACAAAGCAGATGCACTTGATGCGATTAATCTATTTGCTACCGCAAGTGCTGTTTCGGTATTAAATGGGGTCTTCTCTGGGTAGTAGGAGGCAAGAGATGAGGTGGCAGTTCTTACTACATCCATTGGATGGGCTGTTTTTGGCAGCCGCTCAAGTATTTCCTTAACCTCATTTGGTAGATCTCGAAGTGAGGCTAACTCTTTTTTGTAAGCTAAAAGTTGGGATGAGGTTGGCAATTTGCCATAGAGTATTAAGTAAGCAACCTCTTCAAACTGACAATTACTTGCAAGATCATTGATCTCATACCCTCGGTAGTGCAGATCATTACCGGTATGGCCAACAGTTGAAAGTGCGGTATCTCCTGCTACCACTCCGGAGAGTGCAACTGATTTTTTGACCTTAACCTCACTCATTATTTAACTATTTGTTGAATCTATCTAAAGATTTTTCATACTCGTAGTAATTAATACTTTGATATAACTCATCCCTAGTTTGCATCTTATCCACCACGCTTTGTTGGCTACCTTTGCTGCGAATTGTTTGATAAACCTCATTGGCTGCCTTATTCATCGCTCTAAAAGCAGATAATGGATAGAGCGCCATTGAAACTTTGGCAGATTTTAATTGCTCGATTGTGTATAGCGGGGTCATGCCAAACTCAGTGATATTTGCCAAGATTGGAACACCTATTTCATCTGCGAATCTTTGATAAATCTTTAGATCATCAACTGCCTCTATAAATAACATCGAAGCACCAGTCGCAACATAAGCCTTTGCTCGATCTATGGCTGCATCTACTCCCTCAACAGCAATTGCATCTGTTCTAGCCATAATTACAAATGAGTTATCACCTACCGCACCCTTTGCAGCAGTAATTCGATCCATCATCTCTTGCTTTGAAACCAACTTTTTATTTGGACGATGTCCACATCTTTTAGCACTTACCTGATCCTCAATATGAGCAGCAGCAGCACCTGCTGCGATTAATGATGAGATAGTTCTGGCAATATTAAATGCAGATGGCCCAAAGCCGGTATCAATATCTACTAAAAGTGGCAGCTTGGATACATTAACAATCCTTCTAACATCAACTAAGACATCTTCTAGGTTTGTAATTCCTAAATCTGGGACACCAAGAGAGCCGGCAGAGAGTCCACCACCTGAAAGATAGATTGCCTTATAACCTGCCTGCTCGGCAAGGAGTGCGTGGTTGGCATTTATCACGCCAACGATTTGCAATGGGGATTCTGCCACTAATACTTGCTTAAATCTATCTCCAGCTTGCGCTATCACATCTCTTAATCTATCACGCAGTGATAAAAAACTATATTTTGCACTTAATCTTGCCCACCTAATTGACATTTACCGCAACTGCGATGACTTAACCACATGCATGCAGTGGTAACTGGCGCAGGTGTGATTGGTTCATCCATCGCACTTAAGTTGCCATCTCTTATTTTCAGGCAGATTCATACAATTGAGTATAGTAAGAAGACTAAAATATCAGAGATCATCTCTGCCATGGGAGATAGCTCAAGATCGATTACATCAATATGTGGACTATGGCGGTGCACTACCCCTATAGGGTTTAACTCCCTCACAACCCACTTACGCCTATGCGGTAGTAATAAGTACGTTAATAAGTTGAAAACACAAGTAAATTGCCATTTATCTGCCTATTCCTGCCGTACCGTTAATACATGCAGATTGGTGATTATCTAAATCCAAATACTATTTTAATAGTAGCCACTTCGCTGCTACTGCTGCTTAGCTTGGCCCTTAGATTTTTCATAAGACGCAGGACAAGAACAAAGGCAGATCAGAAGCGGCGCCAAAGTATTAAAAATACAACTACATATTAATTAGAACAAGCTTGCCTGATTTGAGCGCCATAATCAGCGATCTGAGCCTCTTCTTCTTTACTCAGTTTTTGATTTAAGGCAGCACTTATCTCAGCTCCTAATATTTGACCGGCTGCTTTGCGAAGTGGGTTGTACTTTGAATCTAACTCAGCAAGATCTGCAAAGGCACGGACATTTGCGCCAGTTATTGGAGCATTTGAATTAAGTTTACTATTCCATAGATCACAGGCAGCTTTCTTACTATCCTCCACACTCACACTACAAGCAGTTAGCAGCGTTGCCATTATTGTGAGGATAGCCATTGATTTTAACTTCATCTAGCAATGGTACTAATAATTTGATCTTGTGTAAAATAATGTAGCCACCTTACTTGATCAGATATAAGTTACTAATCACTTATAAATAGATCGCAAAATCTTTGGCCATTTATTGACTTTTTTTACTTAATCAGTAACTTACTACCTGTGCATGTAATAGTAATTGGGGCTGGGGTAATAGGCTCATCAATCGCCTTGCAGCTGACTAGAGCCGGAAATAAGGTCACAGTAATTGATCGAAATCCAGCAGCAGGACTTGGTTCAACTAGCGCATCTAGTGCGGTAGTTAGATTTAATTACTCAACCTTTGATGCGGTGATGCTGGCATGGGAGTCCTACTTTTTGTGGAAGCAGTGGCAATCATTAATTGATGGCACAGATAGTTATAGTAAAAATCCAAAGAGTGATTCACAACCTCACTACGCCCATCTAGAGGATCGTGGTTATGTGATGTTAGATGTGCCAGTTTTATCAAATGAGAAGACTATGAATCTTTTTGATAAAGCTAATATTCCATATGAGATTTGGGATAGCCAAACCTTAAAGGTTCGAATGCCTGGTATTGATGCTGGAAAGTACTGGCCAAATAAGCCGGTTAAATCAGATGAGTTTTGGCAGGAGGCAACAGAGGAGTTAGGTGGCATCTACTCACCTGCAGGTGGTTATGTAAGTGATCCACTGCTTGCAGCGCAAAATCTAGCTAGCGCAGCAAATAGAGAGGGAGCCAGCTTTAGATACCGCAAGGTGGTTACAAAAATAGAGAAGGATCTAACAAGTGCTCGGGTTAGCGGCGTTGAGATCTTTGATTTTGATAATCAGACAAAGGATGTTTTAACAAGTGGTTATGAGTTTATCGCCGCTGATGTAATAGTAAATGTCAGCGGTCCTTGGTCAACTTTAATTAATAGGATGGCAGGGGCTGGTAGTGATTTCACAGTTGAGTTAAAACCACTTCGGGCTGAGGTACATCAGATATCAACACCAAAGGATATTTTACCTGGCCCAATTATGGGAGATTTAGATCTTGGTACCTATGTCAGATCAGGACCTGGTGGTATTACTTTAATTGGTGGCACAGAGCCTGAGTGTGATCGGATGGATTGGGTTGAGCCAGAAAAAATTGATGAGGTTAATATGACTAGAACAGTTGAGGTATTTGAATCTCAAACCTACCGCTTTGCTAGAAGATTTTCAGCAGCGCAAATACCATCAACACCGGTTGGTGTAGTAGGTGTTTATGATGTCTCATCAGATTGGACACCAATCTATGACAAAACCGATGTACCAGGATTTTATGTTGCAATTGGAACAAGTGGTAATCAATTTAAAAACGCACCTGGTGTTGGCTTTATTATGGCGCACTTAATTCAGGCGGTTGAATCCGGAGCTGATCATGATAATCAGCCGGTTGTATATAAATGCTTAAAAACTACGCACAGTATTAATTTAGGAACATTTTCTAGAAAGCGCGAGCGCAATACCACAAGCGGTACGGTGATGGGTTAGTTAGGTAAAGCTTTAAATTAATGGCCTAGGTAGGCCTTAGTTACCTTATCGTCAGCTCTTAACTCTTTGGCGGTGCCACTAATCTTGACCACACCTGACTCAAGCACATACGCCCGATCAGCAATCTCAAGTGCAGCATTTGCATTTTGCTCAATTAATAAAATAGTAATTCCTTGCTGGCGAATCTTGGCAATTGTTTCAAAGATCATCTCAACTAAAACTGGCGCAAGTCCCATTGATGGCTCATCTAATAGTAGTAATTGCGGCGCGCCCATTAATGCCCGGCTTACTGCAAGCATCTGTTGCTCACCACCTGACATAGTTCCAGCACGTTGTTCAATCCGCTCTTTTAATCTTGGGAATAAGGTCAGCACGCGATCTAAATCAGCGGCAACCTCAGCCTTGTTATTACGCAAAAATGCACCAAGCTCTAGATTTTCCTTAACCGTCATACGAGGGAAAATTCTTCGCCCCTCTGGTGAGTGACAGATGCCTAATCCAACAATCTCATGTCCTGGTATGCCATCAATTCGCTTGCCGTTAAATAAAATCTCACCCGATCTAGGTTTAATAAGACCTGAGATAGTGCGCAGGGTGGTTGATTTACCAGCACCATTTGAGCCTATTAAGGTAACAATCTCACCCTTATTAACAGTTACTGAGACATCTTTAACCGCAATAATCTTTCCATAACCAACTTGAATATTTTTAACCTCTAACATCGCGCTCATCTATTTGCTCCCTTTAGGCTTACCAAGATAAGCCTCAATAACCCGAGGGTTGCTCTTAATCTCATCTGGAGATCCTTCAGCGATCTTCTCGCCTTGATCTAAGACAGTTACTCTTTGGGAAACACTCATTACTACCTTCATATCATGTTCAATTAACATAACTGATACATCACGCTCTGCAATTAATTTCCTAACAAAATCAATAAAGATCTGTGACTCCTGTGGGTTCATACCCGCAGTTGGCTCATCTAGTAATAAAACCTTTGGATTAAGTGCTAGCGCCCGTGCTACCTCAAGCCGGCGTTGATCACCATAGGAGAGATTTCTGGCAAACTCATATGTCCACTTTCCAACTCCAGCAAAATCTAATATCTCCTGCGCCCGCTCTTCCGCCTCACGCTCCTCTTTGCGTTGCTTTGATGTTCTTAAAATAGTTGCGGTAATGCCAGATTTAAGGTGGGAGTGCATTGCAACTAAGAGATTCTCCTGCGCGGTCATTAAACCAAATAAGCGGATGTTTTGGAATGTGCGAGCGATTCCAATCTCGGCAATTTTATGGGGGGCAAGATCGGTTATATCTCTGCCATCATAAACAATATTGCCAGCTGATGGCTTATATAGACCAGTTAAAACATTAAAAAATGTAGTCTTACCAGCACCGTTTGGACCAATTAATGAAACAATTGATTTCTTTGGAATATTAAAATTAACATTGTTAACTGCAAGTAGGCCGCCAAACTGCACGGAGATATCATTAGCCTCTAAAATATTACTCATGGCGATTACTTATCCCCACTCTTACTACTTGCATCAATCTGATCTAACTCATCTTCATGCAGCATTAACTTCAATCGAGATTCTGGTAGTAAGCCCTCACGCTTAAATAACATCATAAAGATAAGCACCAAGCCAAAGAGTAGGAAGGTAAAGGAGGCAAAATCTATATCGGTTCCAAATTGCTCGTTATATAACTGACCAAAGGCGGTTAAACCATTTCCATTTACCCAGGAGAGAATAAATGCGCCCAGGATTACTCCCCAAACATTTCCCATTCCGCCAAGGACAACCATGGCAAGTAAGAAGATTGAGATAGTGAAGTTAAATCGCTCGGCATAAACACCATTTACGTGGGTAGCAAATGCCACTCCACCTAGGCCGCCAGCGAATGCACCAACAGCATATGCAGCAAGTTTGGTGCGCATAAGTGGCACACCCATCATGGAGGCGGCAAGCTCATCCTCACGGATTGCAAGCCATGCTCTGCCAAGTCGGCCGCGGCGCAATCTTAGGGAGATGAAAACCATTACCGCAGTTAGAAGTAAGAAGATTAATAACTTCCAACCAAAATCAAATGGCCCTAGATTTTTAACACCTACTGGAATTGGATCAACGCCTACAATTCCCTTAGTTCCATTGGAGATGTTATAGCCAAAGAAGTTCTCGCCATTGAAAAATACCTGCGGAATAATCTCACCAAAACCAAGGGTTACCAACGCTAGGTAATCACTCTTTAAACGAAGTGTTGGCGCACCAATTAAGATTCCAAATACGCCGCAGACAAAGCCGCCGATAAGTAAAACCATCCAGAAGTTAATATGAATACCAGGGGCCTCAGCTGGTACTGATCCTAGGAAGTTAATATTTAAGAAGTAGAAAAACTCTGACATAAACCAACCAGCGCAGTAGCCACCAATTGCCCAAAATGCTACATATCCAAGATCTAACAAACCGGCGTAACCAACCACAATATTTAGGCCAAGGGCCATAATTATGTAAACCAGTGATTCATTTATCGCAGAAGGTGGCATCCATCGGTAAATCGCATCATAGATACCAAGTGGTAATCCCTCCCAAGGCAGTAGGAATTGGTAGGTAATAAATAAAAGTAGACCAATTATTGAGTAGCCAGTAATCCATTTACGATTTGATTTTGCTACATTATTTGGCGCTATTGTTTTAGCCATAGTTACTAAACCTTTTCCGTTACTGATTTGCCAAGCAAGCCGGCGGGCCTAAAGACTAAGATAATAATAAGAATTGCAAAGACAACACTTTGTGACCATGCCTGCCCAAAGGCGTATGGCAGACCATCATTTAAACCTTGAATCAAACCAATTAGTAGTCCACCAACTACAGCGCCCCATAGATTTCCAATCCCACCTAAAACTGCGGAGGTAAAGGCAATTAAGCCAAGCTGGAAGCCAAGGTTGTAACTAGTAGTGCCAATTGATTGCTGATACAAAAGCCCAGCAGCACCTGCCATCGCTCCACCTAAGGCGAAGGTAAAGGCGATTGTCTTATTAACATTAATTCCCATCAAAGTTGAGGCATCTTTATCTTGTGAGGTAGCGCGCATAGCTTTACCTTGCTTGGTATTGGTAACCAAATAGTTAAGTGCTAGTAGTAGTGGTAGGCCAATCAAAAATAGCCAAAGTGTAATTAAGCTGATGCGGATCTCACCGATGTAAATATCTCCACTTGGAATAACAGTTGGCCACTGCCTTGGTGTTGATCCATTCCACTTTAATCCAATGAAGTTAAGTAAAAATGACATACCAACTGCTGTGATCAATGGGGCCAGACGTGGGGCGTTGCGCAACCTACGGTAAGCCAATCGTTCAATCAACACATTTACAACCGCGCCAAAGATCATCACNGCAACTAGGCAGGAGGCAAATGCCAACCAGCCTTTTGGATTTGATTGATCTGCACCAATCCAATATGTGATAAAAAAGGATGAGAAGACNGCGCTGAGCATGAAGAGATCACCATGTGCAAAGTTAATTAATTCAATAATTCCATAAACAAGTGTGTAGCCAAGGGCAATTAACGCGTAGATCAAACCATTTCGTAATCCTGAGATAGCAACTTGAACAAATTGCTCCGGTGCCTTTACTAAGTTAACTAGCATCCAAACTGACATCAATAAGCTAATTACAATCGCGCCACTCTGTTCAATGCGTTGGCGGCGGAGTTGACCAGGGGTGCCAGTAAATTTCTTTGACTCGCTAACTTTAGCCAACTTTACTCCCCCTCTATCTTCACCTAGAACTGCGGTGCACTGCAAAACCCTATACCAAAAAATACAACAAAATTGCTAAAAATAATATAGGTGGCTGTATAAGAATTTGGGTGACCACCTTGCGGTGACCACCCAAATCTATACCTTAGTTATTGCTGGTATTACTTGACTGTGATCTTCTTTACGAAGGTCTCTTTCTTGTCCGTAACGTTCAGAATTGTGATGTCCTTTGACAAGATATCACCGTTCTTATCGAACTTAAGTTGAGTTCCTACAACTGACTTAGCTGCAGAAATGTTTACAGTCTTCATCTTCTCGAAGATATCCTTACGAGTTCCGTTTGAGCGAGAGATTGCATCAAGAATTACTTGAGCAGCAGCTGCGCCGTAAACAGAGAATGAGCTAGTTGGAGCCTCACCGTATGTCAGAAGGTATTCATCTTGGAAATCCTCTGCAGCGCCACCCTTAGGGAATTGACTGATGTCAAGACCAGTAAATGAAAGGTAAGCACCTGCAGCCTCTGGCAATGCCAAGAAGTCTGGGTAACCTGTGAAGCCGTCTGGCATCATGAATTTAACTTTGGTGTTATCGCCAAGGTACTTAACCTTATCCTTAACAAGTTGTCCACCATTTAGGTCAAAGATTCCGCCAACATAAACCATATCTGGGTTAAGGGCTTTGATCTTTGTAAATAAAGCTTCGTAGTTTGTAGCCTTATCATCCCAGCCTTCACCAGCATCGCCAGAAGAAAGAACTGTAAGTCCTAGCTTCTTAGCATTTGTGGTGAATGACTTTGCAACACCTTGTCCGTATGTTTGACGGTCATTTAGAACGTAAACCTTAGAAACACCCAAGCTCTTTGCATACTCTGCAGCAGCAGCGCCTTGGTTATCATCGGTTGTTACAACACGGTAGTAGTTACGCTTACCATTTGGATAATACTTACCAGGCTCACCAGGATCCCACGCCTTTGTCAGACCAGGGTTAGTGTTTGCGTTAGATACCATAATCATTGGACCCTTTGGATCCTGATTTAAGATTGGCACAATAATCTTTGCGCAACCTGAGTTATAAGTACCCATTACCGCAACTTCGTCGCGAGCTGCAACGTGTGCTTGTGCATTCTTTGCGCACTGAGCATCATCCCAAGAGCCTTTAGCGGCTGTTGAGTTGTCATACTCACGGAATTTAATTATGTACTTACCAGCTTTGTTATTCATACGCTTTAATAGCAGTTTGATAGCTTTGTTTGTTGACTCGCTCTGATCAGCAGATCCACCTTGTTTTGGAAGGTCTGAAGAAATATACAGAGTTGTTGCAGCATTTGATGAGCTTGAAACTAGTGTCAAGCTAACAGCAGCTGCTACAAGAGCAACAAGTGCTACCTTTGCAGGATTTTTTTTCATTAAGAGGTATACCTTTCCTAGGATATTCGACACAGTGGACTCATGCCCACAATGCTGTGGAGAAAGGCTAGAGGTTGGCGGTGAATTTGACCAGTTCGATATCTGCCTAAAGGCTGAGAATTAGAGCAATTTTGAGTTTTTTACGCATGGTTTGGGGGTAGCAGGTAACAGTTTTGTTACCCTCACCAAGCCTAAGATTTATCGGGAGCTAAGTGCCTCAAAGTTGAGCCAACCTTGCCAAAGTAGAGCAAGGCCAGCATTGCAGTACCTGCAATCACTAATGCGGTAGTAATTGAGGTTAATTGAACTACCCAAGCTAATAAAGTTTTAGCAATCAAAATAATAAGTGTGTTAACAAAACTAAGTTGTGCAACTGCTAATGCATTTTTTCCATTATATAACCGCCCAGCAATTGAGAAGAAGATCGGCGCCATTGCCGAGGAGCCAAGTCCTGCTAATAGGAAGCCGAGTAAGGCGATAGTAAATGCCAGATTTTTATTGTTATCAACTAATAAGGTTGATGAGATCAACATTGTTATAAAGCCCGGGCCACCAAGTAGGCCAGCGGTTTTAATCCAAAATCGCTCACTTTGATGTCCTAGTGCCCAACCAATTGAGTAGCGGCCAATTATTAAGCCAAGTAAATAGATTAGATAAGTTAGGGTGGCAGTTGAAGTAGCCATTCCTAGCTCCTCTTTACCAAAGAGGGTGGCCCAATCTGCGATTGTAAACTCCACAATAGAGGCGCAGAAAAATCCCAAACTTAAAAACCAGTTAATTTTAAATTTAAATTGCTTTAGTGAGCTCACCTGATACTGGTCATCACTACCTGAATTTATTGGAAAGGTATTTGATAATTTTATAATACTAAATTGGGTAAGTAGCCAAACTATGATCATTAAGGCGGTAATGTGGGATGCAATTGAGATATGAGTTGATATCGCAAATGCAATTGCAGCGGTACTCATTGCGCCAACCCCCCAAGCTCCATGAAGTTTAGGAATAATTACTCTTCCTAACTCATCTTGGCGGTGAAGTGAATGGCCAGAGCTGGCAATATGGTAAATAGAGATACAAGCGCCAGCGGTGATATTTAAGAGTACAAAAAGCATTGGTGATCTAGTGTGTACTAAAAGTGAGTAGGTAAGTGAGATACCAGTTGAGCCAATTTGCAACGCTCGCTTTGCCCCAATTCGGTGAACGATCTGGCCACCAATTAATAACATAATTATTGAGCCAATAGATCCAGTACTTATTATGGTGCCAAAGGCGCCATTACTAACTCCTAAATTTGCTTTCAGATCTGGAGTTCGTGGGGCAAGTGACATTATTGAGATGCCAAACAAAAAAAAGATAAGACTTAGATGATTACGCTCTGCCTTTGAAAAATTACTCTTATTAAAGTTTTTCAAAAGAGTGCACTTGCTAATTGGCTCCGTGCCTTAATCAACCTTGGATCAGTTGGATCTACTAAATTAAATAGTGAAATTAAATGTGCTTTCACCTTATCTCTATCATCAGCTGAAAATGCTTTAACCGCTCTTAATAATCTATCAAAAGCTGCTTCATAATTACCGGATGCAATCTCAATATCAGCACACATCAGTTGACTGGTTAGATCATCATCTTTGGCATTTTTTAATGTTAATACTGGGTCAAGGCCTTCAATCCGCAGCATTAAATTAACCTGGGCTAATCCAATAACTGCTACCTGCTCATTTGGTTTACGTTTTAACCACGCCTCATATGAAATCTTCGCCGCTTTGTAATCACCTTTTTCCATCGCCTCAAAAGCTGCAACCTCCTCAGCCTCCATCGGAATCTCAGTTGGTCCCTCAGGTGCGCTACCTACCCCTTTTTGCGATGCTAGCTCTAGTAATTTATTAATTACCAGCCGAACCTGATCTGCTGGCGGAACTGATTCAAATAATGGCATTAGCTGCTCTGCAATAATTGCAATTGCAACTGGTACTGATTTAATTTGCAGCGCCTGGGCAACCTGGGGCTGGGCATCCACATCTACCGTACCAAGTTGCCAGGCATCTTTATCTGCCTGCTCTAACTTTCCTAATATCTCTAAGATCTCTTTAGATTGTCCACTCCTTGGTGACCAACAAAGAAGAATAATTACCTTTTCCTTTGATTTACTAACAAAATCAGCAACTAAATTCTCCTGTGTTACCACCTTGCCAAAGGCTGGGGTGGCATCTGCTGGTGGATTTTTTAGGGTGGAAAGATCAAAGACATTGCCAAAGCCTGCCCCGGTTGGTTTATTAAAACTCATACTTAGATCAGCACTCCTGAATCCATCCGATACGGCAAAACCTTTTCAATATAATCTTGGGTAGCAAAATCTAACCCAACATCTTTGCCTAGCTTCTCACCAAGATACCAGCGGTTCTCTAGAACCTCATGAAATAACTGCGCTAACTCAACTCTACCCTTTAAGTTATCTGGGACTTGATTTACTACCCGCTGGAAAACATCGGTGAGCCATTGCTTAACCACAATTGAGTGCGGCGTACTTGGTGGAAACTCCCGTGCCTTATATCGATCATAGGAGGCAAGTAATCGCTTTGCCTGCAGCTCCTCTGCTTGCAATCCCATTAACTCAGCTAATCGATTAGCGTGATAACGGGCAGCAACTAACTTTGGTTGAAACTTAATTGATCCCTTATCCCCAGTAGTTGTTACCTCAACCTCTTCAACTGCAAAACCTAAATCCTGCAGTGATCTCATTGCCCGCTCCACCGCTTGGCGATCTGATGCATCTAATATCTGCGGCTCCTTAAGCATCTTCCAAAGCCGGCGATACCTTTTAATAACACCATCGGAGGCTCGAACTGGATTTATCTCCTGCGATAAAACACCAGCTACCGCTAGATCCTCTAATTCTGCTGCCACATTAAAGTGGGCTAGCTCTAAATCATGTTCACGTTGGCCATCACTTAAAGATTTTTGAAACTCACCAGTCTCAGCATCTACTAGGTATGCGGCGAAATCATTGGCATCTCTTCTAAATAAAGTATTAGATAGTGAGCAATCCCCCCACCAAAAGCCGAGTAGGTGAAGGCGCACTAAAAGTAAGGCCAGGGCATTTGCCATATTTAATATCTCAGTAGGGGTAAGTGATCCACTTAAAATAACTCGGTATGGCAATGAGTAGGGTAGGTACTTTGTAACTAGCGCCGGTGGTAGCTCATTACCATCAGAATCAACCCTGCCCTCAATAACTGCAACCGGCTCAACACATGGGGCGCTTTGCTGATTTAAATCCCGCAGCAATGTGTACTCACGGTTTGCAAACTCAGCAACAGTCTCTTTAACGGCAAAGATCTCGCTATTGCTTTTATCTGGATTGATCTAATTAACCTAACTACGTGGCGTGAGATACCACGCATACTGGTCAGCACCTCATCCTCTGGCCAGCCTTCAAGTGGTTTATCCCAGGGCAGATTAGCTAAGGTGGCGATCTCCTCGCCTAATCCTTTGATTCGCAGTCCACTCACAGCACTATTCTCTCTTATTTAACTACTTAGCCACTAATCAGATCGTATGAAGTAAGTTAAAAGAAGGTTAAAATCCTGCTTATGGCTAGATTTACTAAACCAAGAATTGCGGCAAAGTTGCTGCGGCGCAAAGCTGTTGGAAATACTGCAGAGGATTTTGGTGAGGCTGGTAAACCAGTTGATACCACTCACCCCTTTTACTTTGGCTTTATGGTCACAGTTGGCGCACTCCTTGCCCTTATAACTTTGCGTGCTTTAGCCTCAGCCTCTGCAGTATTTATTTTGATTATTGTTTCAATCTTTTTAGCAGCAGGTTTAAACCCAGCGGTTTTATTTTTCCAAAACCGCGGTTTAAAGCGAGGCATGGCAGTTGGTGCGGTAATGGCATCTGTCTTAATCTTTGTGGCAGCCTTTATTGCGATCGCAGTTCCACCCCTTATTGAACAAGGAAATCAATTACTAGAGAATGCTCCCCAATTAATTAGAGATCTAAACAACAATGCATTTATAAATGATTTAAACAATAAGTATGGGGTAATTGACTCTTTGCAAACAAGGATTGATTCGGTAATTAAAGATGGTCAATTTGCNGTTACCGCCTTTGGTGGCGTAATTGGTGTTGGTAAAGCGGTGGTATCNGGCTTGGTCTCNACNNTAACAATTCTTACCCTCACCCTTTACTTCCTGGCATCTCTTCCTCAGGTAGTTGAGATTGGTCTGAAGTTTGTGCCAGCATCTAGAAGAAGTAGAGTTTCAAAGTTAGTTAATGCAATTATTTCTCGGGTTGGCTCCTTCGTCGGCGGACAAGCAATTATTGCTGCCCTTGCTGCCATATTTATCTTAATCATGGGCTTAATAATTGGAATGCCATACTCAGGCCCTCTTGCAGTAATTGTTTTAGTTTGTGGCTTTATTCCATTAATTGGTCACTTTATTGGGATGACCATCGTTACCTTAGTTTGCCTAACTGCATCTCTTTCAACAGCTGCGATCGCACTTGCAAGTTACATAATCTATGTTCAGATTGAGAACTACGTAATTACACCTCGTATTATGAAAAGATCACTTTCAATTCCAGGACTTGTAACAATTATTGCAGCACTCCTTGGTACTTCTCTTTTAGGTTTAATCGGCGGCTTACTTGCAGTTCCNATTGCTGCTGCAATATTACTTATTTTAGATGAGGTTGTTTTTCCAAGAGCGGATCAATCTTAAAGCTNNGTAGGAAGCGGCAACCGGCTTGGCGCAATAATCTTCACAATCTCACTTAACACTAAATAAACCATTGGCTCTCCCACCCAAAGGTGTTTTGCGCCATCAATATTAATTTGCTTAAGATTTGGCAGATTTGAAAATCGAATTTTTGCTTGTTCAGGTTTTAAGTAATCATCATACTCTGGAATAAGGGCTGTAATTGGACGGCCATCCTTTGC
>JGI25908J49247_10000241_pt1 | contig 16375 bp, 17 predicted proteins | sample LauGreSpBDMM15SD_2_FD_49247 | JGI IMG/M metagenome (IMG submission 49247) | reverse complement strand
ATGGCAGGCCCAAAAGCGCCGCCACATCGGCACAGGTGCTCTTGCCAGGGGTGGGGGTTTTGGCCAACGCTTGGCTGGCCGCAGGGCGGGCATTTTGAGGTGCCAAGGCTTCGGCCTTTTCCATATTGGCAGCGTAATCGCTGCTAGGGCAGTAAACGATAGCGTCTTCGCCAGTGGCAGCAATCACTTGAAACTCTTCACTTAAATCGCCGCCAATCGCGCCGCTGTCTGCAGCCACAGCGCGGTAGCGCAGGCCAAAGCGGTCGAAAATGGCGCGGTAAGCCTGAGCCATCACTTGGTAGCTGGCCTTGGCCGCATCCGTGTCGCGGTCAAAGCTGTAAGCGTCTTTCATGGTGAACTCGCGCCCACGCATCAGGCCAAAACGGGGGCGGCGCTCATCGCGAAACTTGGTTTGGATTTGGTAGAGGTTTTTCGGCAGTTGCTTGTAGCTGCGCAATTCTTGGCGGGCGATGTCGGTGATCACCTCTTCGCTGGTGGGTTGCACCACAAAGTCGCGGCCATGGCGGTCTTGGATGCGCAAGAGCTCAGGCCCCATTTTTTCAAAGCGGCCGGTTTCTTGCCACAACTCCGAGGGTTGCACCACCGGCATGGTCAGCTCTATAGCGCCAGCGCGGTTCATTTCTTCACGCACGATGGCTTCCACCTTACGGATAACGCGCAGCCCCATGGGCATATAGGTGTAGATGCCGGCACCCAGTTTTTTAATCATGCCAGCGCGCATCATGAGTTGATGGCTGGCCACCTCGGCGTCAGCGGGAGCTTCTTTGAGGGTTGAGATGAGGAACTGTGAGGCTTTCATGGTCTGCTGTGCCTTAGAAAAGGCATAAAAAGGCGTAAATGGATGTCAGCCCTATTGATGCAAGCCGCTGACTGTGCATAATGGACTGAGTTGATAAATTGAGGTTTGATTATGCTTGACCGCGATGGCTTTAGGCCTAACGTCGGCATCATTTTGCTCAATCAGAAGAATCAGGTTTTTTGGGGTAAACGCATTCGCACCCACAGTTGGCAATTCCCGCAAGGCGGCATAGACCGCGGCGAGACGCCAGAGCAAGCCATGTACCGTGAGCTGCAAGAGGAAGTGGGATTGCTTGCCGACATGTGCGCGTTGTCGCCCGAACCCGAGACTGGTTGCGCTATGAAGTGCCAGACCGCTACATCCGCAAGGATGCACGCGGTCATTACAAAGGGCAAAAACAAATATGGTTTTTGCTGCAGCTGGTGGTGCTCGATCACGCCCTGAACCTGCGCGCCAGCACCCACCCCGAGTTTGACGCTTGGCGCTGGAACGACTACTGGGTGCCGCTGGAATCTGTGGTCGAGTTTAAACGCGGTGTTTACGAGCTGGCGCTGATAGAGTTGTCAAGATATTTGCCGCGCCCAGAACCACGCACGCGTTTTTTGCGCCAAGGCAACGGGCCAAGCGAAGGTTTCTTAGATGCGCCTCAGCATCACCCAAGCCCGCCGCATTAATTGCGTTTCTGGGTCAGCACCAGGTTGTCTCTATGCACCATTTCGGCTTCAGCCACATAGCCCAGCAATTTTTCTATGTCGCTAGAGGCTTTTCGACACAATAAACGCGCCTCAGCACTGGCGTAGTTGGCCAAGCCACGGGCGAACTCTTTGCCATGCGGGTCGCAAATCGCAATGATGTCGCCCCGCGAAAAGTCGCCCTGAACACTTTGCATGCCAATCGGCAAAAGACTTTTGCCTTCAGCTGTCAACTTCTCTAAGGCACCGGCGTCCACCCACACCGCGCCAGGCAACTGCAATTGATCAACCATCCACTGCTTGCGCGCTTGTTGTTTTTGGGTGGGNGCCACCAACAGCGTACCCAAACTTTCGCCTTGGGCCAAGCGCAACAGCACATCGGGCTCGCGGCCCCAAGCAATCACTGTGCTGGCACCCGACCCTGCCGCCCTTTTGGCCGCCAGTATTTTGGTGATCATGCCGCCCTTGCCAATGCCCGAACCCGCACCTCCCGCCATGCGTTCCAAAGCAGGATCACCGGCTTTGGCTTCATGCACAAAGCTGGCCTGCGCATCCAAACGCGGGTCTGCGGTGAACAAACCTCTTTGATCGGTCAAGATCACCAAAGCATCGGCCTCCACCAAATTGGCCACCAATGCCCCCAAGGTGTCGTTGTCGCCAAACTTGATTTCGTCGTTCACCACCGTGTCGTTTTCATTGATGACGGGCAGCACCTTGTGTTGCAGCAAAGTCAACAACGTGGAACGGGCATTGAGGTAGCGTTCACGGTCGGCCAAATCGGCGTGGGTGAGTAGCACCTGCGCGCTGCGCAAGCCTTGCTCGCGCAGTTTGGTTTCATACATTTGCGCCAAGCCCATTTGTCCGACAGCCGCCGCGGCTTGAAGCTCATGCAATTCGTGAGGGCGGGTGGTCCAACCCAGCCGCTTCATACCTTCGGCAATCGCGCCACTGGAAACCATGATGATTTCCCGCGCAGGTTCGGCCTTAGCAAGTGCGGCCATTTGCCGGCACCACTCGCCTATGGCGGTTTCGTCCAAGCCTTTGCCTTCATTGGTCACCAAGCTCGAGCCCACCTTGACCACAATGCGTCTGGCGTCTTGCAGCACCCTAGAGGACGGGGTTTCTTTCATGGCAGCTAAGTGTTGACAGGCGCTGAAGGCACAGCGGCAAATCGGGGATCCACCACCTCAGGCTCTTGGGTAGACAAAAATTGCGCTTGTAAATGCTTGTAAATGGCGCGCACCAAGTTTTCGCAGCCCTCTCGGTTCAAGGCTGATATTTCAAACACCGGCCCTTTGTACTTGAAACGCTTAACAAAATCTTTCACCCGCGCGGCGCGTTCGTCTGTTGGCACCATGTCGAGTTTGTTCAATACCAGCCAACGCGGTTTGTTGTAAAGCTCAGGGTCGTATTTTTTCAGTTCCAACACAATGGCTTTGGCTTGCGCCACCGGGTCTACCGCATCATCAAAAGGGGCCAAGTCGATCATGTGCAGCAGCAAACGGGTGCGCTGCAAATGGCGCAAAAACTGGTGACCCAAACCCGCGCCTTCAGCCGCACCTTCGATGAGGCCTGGCACATCGGCCACCACAAAGCTTTGCTCGGCCGCCACCCTGACCACGCCCAAATTGGGGTGCAAGGTGGTGAAGGGGTAGTCGGCAATCTTGGGTCTGGCGTTGGAGATGGCGCTGATGAGTGTGGATTTACCCGCATTGGGCATGCCCAGCAAACCCACATCGGCCAGCACCTTGAGTTCGAGCTTGAGATTTTTTCTGTCGCCTGGCCAGCCCGGGGTTTTTTGGCGCGGCGCTCGGTTGATGGCGCTTTTAAAGCGCATATTGCCAAAGCCGCCGTCACCGCCTTTGGCGATCATGATGACTTCACCAGGCGTCAACAACTCGTACAGCACGTCGTTGGTTTCGGCGTCTATCAGCAAAGTGCCTACCGGCATTTTGAGTGTGATGTCGTCGCCTGCCGCGCCAAACATATCCGAGCCCATGCCGTGCTCACCGCGGCGCGCTTCATGGCGACGGGAAAAACGGAAATCGACCAAGGTGTTTAAGCTGGCGTCTGCTACGGCGTACACATGGCCGCCGCGCCCCCCGTCGCCGCCATTGGGGCCACCAAATTCTTTGTATTTTTCGTGACGAAAAGATACGCAACCATTTCCGCCGTCGCCGGCGATGATGTCGATAAAGGCTTCGTCAACGAATTTCATAGGGGTATCTTAAAGAACAAAGCCCCGACGAGCGGGGCTTTGAAGCTGACGTCGGTCAAAGTGCCAAGCGTCAAGCGGGGGTGATGTTCACCATTTGTTTGTTCAAAGCGCCTTTGAACGAGAAAGACACATGGCCTTCTACAAGCGCAAACAAGGTGTGGTCTTTGCCGATGCCGACATTGGTACCGGGGTGGAACTTGGTACCGCGCTGACGAACAATGATGGCGCCTGCGGTGATGTGCTCGCCACCAAAGGCTTTGACGCCGAGCATTTTGGGGTTGGAATCGCGGCCGTTACGGGTTGAGCCGCCGCCTTTTTTCTGTGCCATGTTTGTNTNACTCCTTAGGCTTGGATAGAGGCAATTTGCAATTCGGTGAATTGCTGGCGATGCCCTTGACGTTTTTGATAGTGCTTACGGCGACGCATTTTGAAAATGCGAACCTTGTCGTGCTTACCGTGCGCGACCACCATGGCTTTGACAGATGCACCGGACACCAAGGGTGTGCCAACTTTGATTTCAGCGCCGTTGCCGACGGCCAAAACTTGGTCGATCACAATTTCTTGGCCAACATCCGAAGCGATCAGTTCTACTTTAATTTTTTCGCCAGTTGACACGCGATACTGCTTGCCACCAGTTTTTATGACTGCGTACATACGAACCTCTGAAAGAAAAGACTCTTAACCGCCAACCAATTTGAGCGGAGCCCGNGATTTTAGCACGCACAAGGGTTTTGTCACTCTTTTTATACTCGAACCAGCCTTTGGCTCCCTATAATTAAGTCCTAAAACCATATGTAGACCACCTTGTCCAGCCCTAACAACCCCTCTGCCTCGGCTTTTTCCGGCCTGATAGCCCCAGACATGGCGGCGGTGGATCGGTTGATCAGTGACAGGCTGAGCTCCAGCGTGCCGCTGGTGGGGCAAGTCGCGCAACACATCATCACCTCGGGCGGCAAGCGTTTGCGCCCCGTTTTGCTGCTGTTGATGTCCGGCGCTTTGGGCTACAAGGGAGACGACCATTTCAAATTGGCAGCCGTGGTGGAGTTCATTCACACCGCCACCCTGTTGCACGACGATGTGGTGGATGACTCGGGCATGCGCCGCGGCAAAGCCACCGCCAACGCCTTGTTTGGCAACCCCGCCAGCGTGTTGGTGGGAGATTTTTTGTATTCCCGCGCTTTTCAAATGATGGTCGAGTGCGGCGAAATGCGCATTTTGGACATCGTGGCTGACGCCACCAATGTGATTGCCGAAGGCGAGGTGATGCAACTTATGAACATGCATGACGCGTCCCTCGATCAGCAAGGCTACTTAAAGGTGATTCGCAGCAAAACCGCCAAATTGTTTGAGGCCAGTACCCGCTTGCCCGCGGTGTTGGCAAAGTCTTCGCCCCAAACAGAAGCCGCCTGCGCCGCCTATGGGCAAGCGCTGGGCACGGCTTTTCAAGTCATAGACGATGTGCTGGACTACGACGGCGACGCCAGCACCATGGGCAAAAACCTCGGTGACGATTTGCGTGAGGGCAAATCCACCCTTCCGCTGATTTTTGCCATGCAACGCGGTACACCCAGCCAATGCCTGTTGATTAAAAACGCCATCGAACAAGGCGACATAGGCGCTTTGGCCGATATTGCCGACATAGTTCGCTCTACCGGCGCCATGCAAGCCACACGGCAGGCCGCTTCAGTCGAAGCGCAGTTGGCCCTACATGCCTTAGAGGCAATGCCTGCCAGCGATTACAAAACCGCCTTGGCTGAGATTGCCGAGCAATTACTAGACCGCCAGAACTAACCTAACGCTTTAGCTGCACTGCATTTTTTTGAACCTGNCAGTGACCTGCTTGGCAGCGGGGGTTTCTTACATTGAACCCTTATGGTTTCACTGTACACGCCCCCTTCGCCCACCGACCAAGACCAGCAAGCGGTGGTCTGGCTAGAGCACTTTTTTGCCGCCGCATTGGCAGATGATGCCTCCGATATCCATCTCGAGCCGTTCGAGCAAGTGCTGCGGGTGCGGGTGCGCATAGACGGACTGCTGCAAGAGCGTACCTCGCCCAGCGCGCACTTGAAAGACCGCATCATCTCGCGCATCAAAGTTTTGTCGCGCATGGATATTTCGGAAAAGCGCTTGCCGCAAGATGGGCGTTTGCGCTTAACTCTGCACGCCAAGCCGATTGACATGCGGGTGAGTTGCCTGCCCACCCTGCATGGCGAGAAGTTGGTTTTGCGGATTCAAAACTTTTCTTCTCAGCAGCTCAATTTGCAAGACTTGGGGTATGAGCCGCAGCAGCTGAGCAGCTTGCTAGACGCCTTGCAGCGCCCCAATGGCTTGGTGCTGATCACTGGGCCCACGGGTTCTGGCAAAACCATGACGCTTTACAGCTGTCTGCAATTTTTAAATGCTTCACGCCTCAATATATCTACCGTTGAAGACCCGTGTGAAATTGTGTTGGCGGGTATCAACCAGGTCAATGTGAACGACAAAGCGGGCTTGGGTTTTGCGCAAACTCTGCGCGCTTTGCTGCGCCAAGACCCCGACATCATCATGGTGGGTGAAATCCGCGACAACGAAACCGCTGATGTGGCGGTCAAGGCGGCGCAAACCGGGCATTTGGTTTTGTCCACGCTGCACACCAATGACGCGCCCTCAAGCCTTAACCGCTTACATCATCTGGGCTTGGCAGACTTCAATATCGCCAGCAGCGTGGCCTTGATTTGTGCGCAACGCTTGGTACGCAAACTCTGCAACCACTGCAAACGCCCACTTGCCGGCGAGTCAAGGTTTACGCCTGTGGGCTGCAGCCATTGCACACACGGCTACAAAGGCCGGGTTGGCATTCACCAAGTCATGCCCATGACCGCAGAGCTTCAATCGCTTTTGCTTGCTGGCACGGATGTGCTGCGCATTGCCGCGCACGCCCAGCAAAGCGGCGTGCTCACCCTGAGACAAGCCGGCATGATCAAAGCCCAACAAGGCATCACCTCGCATGAAGAGGTTTGGGCCGCCACCTCGGTATGAGCACTTCGCTGGCGCACAGCAGCCATTTCACCCGACAACTCGGCACGCTGGTGGCGGCAGGTCTGCCTTTGCTGCAGGCTTTGCAGACCATGGCAATTTCAGCGCAAACCCCAGCTATGCGCGAATTGATTGCGCGCTTGTGTGTGTCGCTTGAAAACGGGTCTGCGTTTCATGCGGCGCTCAGGCAATCGTTTCACTTTGATGCTTTGTATTGCGAGTTGGTGGGTGCCGCAGAAGTGGCGGGCAACTTAGACGAGGTATTGCTGCGTTTAGCGGCATTGCTCGAGCGGCGGCAAACACTTCTTTCGCAAATTCGCTCCGCCTTGGCTTACCCATGTGCGGTTCTTTGCATTACCTTGGTGGTGGTGGCGGTCATCATGGTTTGGGTAGTTCCGGTGTTTGAAGGAATTTTTTCTTCATTGGGCGCCGAGTTACCGGCGCTCACCTCGGCCGTGCTGCATCTCAGCCGCTGGCTCACCAGCGGCGGCGCTGTGGCCGTGGCGGTTTGCTTGGTCTTGGGCTGCCTGCTTGGCCAACGGCTGATGCAGTTGGCCCCTGTTCATCTATGGCTGGATTCGCATTTGCTGCGTTTTCCGCTGGTGGGCAAATTGATTCACCACACACAGCTGTCTTTATGGACGCTGACGCTGTCGGATTTACTCAAAGCGGGTGTGCCCATGCTGGACGCGCTGGAAGTGGTTGCCGCCAGCAGCACCAACCGCTGTTTAGGTTTGGCAACCATAGCGCTGAGAAGCAAGGTCCGTCAAGGCCAGTCTTTGGCAGACGCCATGCGGGGGCTTTCGCCTGACGCTTTTTTCGCGCAGGTGTTTCCTCCCCTGTTGGTGCAACTGGTGAACGTGGGCGAGCAAAGCGGCGCTTTGGATTCATTGCTTGCCAAATTGGCTCATCAATATATGGCGCAAGTAGACCACTTGATGCGTGAATTCACACAACTCCTAGAGCCCTTGATGATGGTGGTGCTGGGTGCTGTCATGGGGGCTTTGGTGCTGGCCTTGTACTTACCGGTGTTTCAGTTGGGACAGGTGCTTTAGCTGTTCTTATAGACTGCAGGCATGCAACAAACTGCTTTCAAACGTATTGGACTCACCGGCGGTATTGGCAGCGGTAAATCCACTTTCGCCAGCCTGCTGGTCGACCGAGGTTTTGTTTTTATAGATGCAGACGCCATTTCTAGGCAGTTGACAGGCATAGGCGGAGCCGCGCTTTCTCAGATCCGCCAAGTCTTTGGTGAAGACTTCATAGCCCCTGATGGCAGCATGGACAGAAACAAAATGCGTGCTTTGATTTTTGCGCAGCCACAAGCCAAAGCCCAGTTACAAGATGTTTTGCATCCCTTGATTCGGGCCGCTATGGCTGACCAGGAGGCGGCTTTTAAGGCCGAGGGTAAGCCCTTGGTTGTGCTGGATATTCCCTTGTTGGTTGAGTCTGCTTCTTGGCCAGCTCAGTTGGATGGCGTGCTCGTGGTCGACTGCAGCGAAGACAGACAAATAGCCCGCGTCATGGCCAGAAATGGCTGGACCAGGGCAGAGGTGCAAGCAGTGATGGCGGCACAAGCCAGCCGGCAAGAGCGATTGGCAACAGCCACATGGGTCATCGANAACGACAGCGATGACATTCAGGNCTTAAAAAGACAGGCCCAAGCTTGGAATCCTGCATAAGTTGACACATTTAAGGGNTAAAAGCTTCAATTGAGGGGTTATCATTTAAANCATTTNTTACTTACCAACCTGCGAAGTATTNTGATTCTTTACGAACACCCATTCAATGAACGAATTCGCACGTATTTGCGACTGGAATATTTGCTAGGCAGGTTTGAGCAACTCTTATTGCGTTCTTCTGAAATTGACCACCACTTTGCGCTGACCACGCTGTTTGAAATCGTTGATGTGGGTGGCCGCTCCGATTTGAAATCCGACATTTTGAAAGAGCTCGACAGGTATAAGCACCAATTCAACAGCTACCGAGGCAACCCCTCGGTGTCGGAAGAAGTGCTGGACGAACTCTTGATGAAGATAGATAAATGCCAAACTGGCTTTAACACGGTGGGCAGTCGCATCGGTAACTGCGTCAACGACAACGACTTTCTCAGCAGTTTGCGCAACCGTGTGGGCATACCCGGTGGTACTTGCGCTTTCGATTTACCCGCCTACCACGCTTGGAAAGAACTGGACCCCGATGAGCGGCGTCAACATATTCTGAAGTGGTCTGAGCCACTCAAGGCACTCAATGACAGCGTGGTCTTGTTAATGCGCTTGCTGCGCGAGAGTGGCGCTCCACAACGCGTCATCGCCACCAACGGTCAATTTCAGCAAGCCTTGCCCCAAGGACGCTTTCAATTGATGCGTGTTTTCATCAATCCGGCCTTGGGTTTGGTGCCCGAGATCAGCGGCAACAGAATGATGGTTTGGGTCAGGCTGATCAACCAAAACTGGGATGGCAAGCCACAGGCTTCAAATGAAAATGCCGAGTTTGAAATAGAGCTTTGCGCTTAGGCCAGCCACTTTAATACCGGCAAAGTACCCGGCAACAGGGGAGACACCTCAACAGGTAAACACTGCCAAGCAAACGCTTGGCCTTCACGCATTTGCAATTCACCCTGCCATGCCAGCACTTTATAAAAGTGCAATTGAACCAAAGCATGGGGGTAATCTATGCATTCGCTTTGCCAAGCAAGACACTGCGTAACCTCAATACCCAGCTCTTCACGCAATTCCCGCGTCAGTGCTTGCGCCACTGTTTCGCCTTGCTCTAGTTTTCCACCAGGGAACTCCCAGTAGCCGGCGTAGTCTTTGCCTGCGGGCCGGGTGGTTAATAAAAAATAGCCATCGGGACGAATCAACACACCTACCGCCACTTGGACCCGAGAGGGATCAATGTGCACCGCGCCGTCCAGCGAAATCTCTGGCGAATTGAAAAGCCACGCGCCCACTGCGTGAACCACGCTCTAGCGCCCACACCAAGGCTTCGGGGTGCGCGCTTAGCGCTTCATTGGGCGGCACACCCAGCGAAGACAACCATTGGTCGACGATGAGTAAATAGGCGTCTTGGCTGAAGGGATAAAAGCTGATCCACAAGCCAAAGCGCTCAGACAAAGAAATTTTTTCTTCAATCACTTCACCTGGATGCACTTCGCCATCGTCTGTGTACTTGTAGCTGAGGTTGTCTTTCATGTACTCGGGCAAGAGATGGCGTCGATTGCTGGTGGCGTAAATCAATACATTGGGCGTGGCGGCAGCCACCGTGCCATCGAGAATAGATTTCAAGGCCTTGTAGCCAGGCTCGCCTTCTTCAAAACTCAAGTCATCACAAAAGATAATAAATTTTTCTGGCCGTGCAGCCACCACATCAATGATGTCGGGCAGGTCGACCATGTCGGGTTTATCTACTTCAATCAAGCGCAGCCCAAGCGGTGAATAGGTGTTTAAGCAGGCTTTGATCAATGAAGATTTACCCGTGCCGCGCGCACCTGTGAGCAGCACATTGTTGGCAGGTAAGCCTTGCACAAACTGCAAAGTGTTTCGCTGAATCTTTTCTTTTTGGGGATCAATTTCTTTCAGGTCGTCCAAGGTCATCGCAGCAATATGTTTGACCGGTTCAAGTACACCGTGCCCGTTGCTGCGCTTGCGATAGCGAAAAGCAATGCCGGCACGCCAGTCGGGGGCATGCAGGGCTTGGGGCAGCACGGTTTCAATGCGCGCCATCAAGGTTTCAGCCCGCAGCAACATGCGCTCTAGATGTTCATTGATGGACATATCAGCTTCTGTAATCGGCGTTGATGGTGACGTATTCGTGGCTTAAGTCACAGGTCCACACTGTCTCAGTTGCGTCTCCTCTGCCAAGCACAACTCTCACCGTGATTTCAGACTGTTTCATCACACGCTTTGCATCTTCCTCTTTATAACCCGCATGCCGACCGCCATGGGTGACCACATGCACATCATCTAAATAAAGCTCAATCTTGTGTTGTGCCAAATCTGTAATGCCAGCGTAGCCGACTGCGGCCAAGATGCGGCCTAAGTTGGGGTCGCTGGCAAAAAAGGCTGTTTTGACCAAAGGCGAGTGGGCAATGGCATAGGCTGCTTGCAAACACTCTGCGCTGTTGAGCCCGCCCTCGACCGTCACGGTAATGAATTTTGTGGCGCCCTCACCGTCTCGCACAATCGCTTGCGCCAACCACCGCGCCACTTCTGTGAGGGCGTGTTTCAAGGCCATGCCTTGTGTGCTGGTCCAATCGTCGATACGCTGGTGGGCGGCCTTGCCGGAAGCCATCACCACAAAAGAATCGTTGGTTGATGTGTCTCCATCGATAGAGATTCGGTTGAAAGAAGCTTGGGCTAAATCTTGTGCCAGACCCTCCATCAAGCTGGCTGACACCTTGGCATCGGTCGCGATAAAGCCCAACATGGTCGCCATATTGGGGCGAATCATGCCTGCACCTTTGGAAATACCCGTGATGGTGACGGTTGTGCCGTCTATGTGTATTTGCCGACTGATGGCCTTGGGCAAAGTGTCGGTGGTCATGATGGCGGTGGCCGCCTGCGACCAATGATCTTGTGCCAAGTCGGCCACAGCCAAGGGCAAGCCGTCCACAATGCGCGCCACCGGTAAAGCCTCCATGATCACGCCGGTGGAAAAAGGCAAAACCTGATGGGCTTGAATATGCAGATGCTCTGCCAATGCTTGGCAAACTTGGTTTGCGTGCAGCAAACCCGATTCGCCGGTGCCGGCATTGGCTACGCCCGTGTTGATGACCAAGGCGCGTATGCCTTGCGGGGCTTGCATATGCGATTGACAGACCTGAACAGGCGCTGCACAAAAACGGTTTTGAGTGAAAACCGCACCCACACACGTGCCCTCTGCCATTGAGAAAACCGTCAGGTCTTTGCGATTGGCTTTGCGAACACCGGCACTTACGGTACCAATGTCAATCCCAGGAACGGGCAACAAATCAGAGGCTTGGGGTGCAGACAGATTGACAGGCATGTCAGGCAAGCTTTCCGTGGCACTGCTTGTATTTTTTACCACTGCCACAGGGGCAGGGTTCGTTGCGACCGACAGCAACGACGGGGCTGCTGTTAGGGCTTGAGTTATCTGCAAATACATATGCAGCGCCCGTCTCATCGGGTGCTGAATAAGTGATGTTGGAGAACGCTTCAGCGTTTTCCTCCAACTTATCGGCAGCGAGTTGTACTTGCTCGGACGACTCAATCTGTACCGTCATCAACACGCGAGTGACTTCATTTTTGACCATGTCCAAGAGTTGACCAAACAACTCGAAAGCCTCGCGTTTGTATTCTTGTTTGGGTTGCTTTTGTGCGTATCCCCGCAAATGAATACCTTGTCGCAAATAATCCAGTGAGGACAAATGCTCGCGCCAATGGCTGTCAATGTTTTGCAGCAACACGGCTCGCATAAAAGGCATNAATTGNTCAACGCCCACCTTGTTTAACTTCTCTTCAAAGCTTTGATTGGCNGCCGCAACCACTGTGCTGACGACGTCTTCATCAGTGATGGCTTGCGCATCTTGNACTTGCTGGCTCAACCCAATTTTCAAATGCCATTCATTGAGCAAGGCGTTTTCCAGACCCGCCACATCCCACTGTTCTTCCACAGACTCATGGGGCACATACTGGTGAACCAAGTCGGTGAAACAACCTTCTCGCAAGCTTTGAATTTGAAAGCGTAAATCTTGCGCATCCAAAATATCATTGCGTTGCTGGTAAATCACTTTGCGCTGGTCATTCGATACATCGTCGTACTCCAGCAGTTGTTTGCGTATATCAAAGTTACGCGCCTCTACTTTGCGCTGCGCACTTTCTATGCTGCGAGTCACCATGCTGGCTTCGATGGCCTCGCCCTCGGGCATTTGCAATCTGTCCATGATGGCTTTGACGCGCTCACCCGCAAAAATCCGCATCAAAGAGTCGTCTAAGCTGAGATAAAACCGCGAAGAGCCAGGGTCTCCCTGACGCCCTGACCTGCCACGCAATTGATTGTCAATGCGCCGCGATTCATGTCTTTCGGTGGCGATAATGCGCAAGCCACCCACGGACTTGACCTTCTCATGGTCTTTTTGCCACAGAGCTCTTTGTTCCAGAATGTGTTGGGCCTTTAAGTCTTCACTGATGCCCTCATCCGACTCAATCCCCGTGACGGTTTTTTCAATATTGCCACCCAAGACAATGTCGGTTCCGCGTCCCGCCATATTGGTCGCGATGGTGATGGCGCCCACAACGCCAGCTTGCGCCACGATGTCCGCCTCTTTGGCATGTTGCTTGGCATTAAGCACCTGATGCGCAAGCCCTGCCGCGGACAGCATGCCAGACAACAATTCCGACAATTCAATAGAAGTTGTGCCCACAAGTACGGGCTGACCTCGGCTATGGCATTCGCGAATATCCTCAATCGAAGCTTTGTATTTTTCTTCGGTGGTTTTGTAAACCCGATCAAGTTGGTCGTCACGCTTACTGATTTTGTTGGGGGGAATAATGACGGTTTCTAAGCCATAAATTTCCTGAAACTCATAGGCCTCGGTGTCTGCTGTGCCAGTCATTCCAGACAATTTGCCGTACAAACGGAAATAGTTTTGGAAAGTGATAGAGGCCATGGTCTGGTTTTCTGCCTGTATCGCCACACCTTCCTTGGCCTCTACTGCTTGGTGCAAACCATCACTCCAGCGGCGACCTGACATCAGGCGTCCAGTGAACTCGTCAACAATCACAATCTCACCGTTTTGATTCACATAATGTTGGTCACGGTGGTAGAGGTGCTGAGCGCGAAGGGCTGCATACAAGTGATGCACCAAACCAATATGCAATGGGTCATAAAGCGAAGCACCCGCTGGCAACAAACCCATTTCTGACAGCACTTTCTCGGCCTTTTCATGGCCCAGTTCTGTCAAATAGACCTGGTGCGATTTTTCGTCCAGGGTGAAGTCGCCCGGCTTGGTAACACCTTCGCCGGTTCGCAAGTCCAACTCGCCTTCTTGGCGGGTGAGAAAAGGAACCACTTTGTTCATCGCTAAATAGGTCACCGTGTGGTCTTCAGCCTGCCCACTGATGATGAGCGGGGTACGCGCTTCATCGATCAAGATGGAATCAACCTCGTCGACGATGGCGTAATTGAGACCACGTTGAACCCTGTCATGAACTTCATACACCATGTTGTCGCGCAAATAGTCGAAGCCGTATTCGTTATTGGTGCCGTAGGTGATGTCGCATTGGTAAGCCGCTTGCTTTTCTTCTTTGCTCAGTTGGGACAAGTTGATGCCCACACTTAAGCCTAAGTATTGGTAAAGCTGACCCATCCATTGGGCGTCNCGGTTAGCCAAATAGTCGTTCACCGTCACTACGTGAACGCCTTTGCCACTTAAGGCATTCAGATAGACAGCCAAGGTGGCTGTGAGCGTCTTGCCCTCACCGGTACGCATCTCGGCAATCTTGCCTTGGTGCAAGGCAATACCGCCCATCATTTGCACATCAAAGTGCCGCATCTTCATGACCCGCTTAGAGCCTTCTCGGACCACCGCAAAAGCCTCGGGCAAAAGGGCTTCCAGCGTCTCGCCATCAGAGAAGCGCTGCTTGAACTCGATGGTTTTATGTCGTAAGGCCTCGTCGCTCAGCGATTCATAGCTGGCCTCTAGTCCATTAATGCGCTCAAGGGATTTACGAAACTGCTTAAGCAGTCGATCATTGCGACTGCCGAAGATTTGGGTCAAAAGATTAAATGCCATGCCAGCGGTACGCTTTGCATTAACCGGGTGGCTATGCTAAGCGTACATTCCTTATGAATAAGGCTTAATTTTAACCTCTGCATCAATCGCTACATAATCGAAGCATGGCGACCCCACCCTCATCTAAATCTCGATCCGCCACGCCTGTGCTGGCAGCCATGGCCCAATCTGCCACCCTGTCCTCTTTGATGCAGATAAGCCAGCAGTCGCAAGCCCGTCTGAATGCCATTCAAACCCTTTTGCCCTTGGGTTTGGCAGGTCTGGTGAAGGCGGGNCCCTTGGATGAGCAAGGTTGGTGTCTGCTGGTACCGCACAACGCAGCAGGGGCTAAATTNCGTCAATTGTTACCAGCCTTGACAGCCCATTTGCGCTCTCACAATTTGGCTATTGACAACATTCGCGTGAAAGTCATTTCCCGTTAAAAGTTCAACCGACAAGGCTTGTTACTGAAGAGGCTGACGCGCGCAGCTTTTGAAGACTTCGTTGTACATGCGCATTCGGTTCACAACGCTTTGGTATTGCTCCCAAATGATTTCCACAATATCGCGGGTGACTCTCATGAACTCCACATTACAGTGGTGCCGAATATTGTTGTCGTAAATTGGCTTTTGTTGCCACTGATTTTCTTGCATAAGAAATGCATAGTGGGTTAACTCATGTCCCAAAGCCCACAGAAACATTTCCTGTTTCCATAAGTATGTACTTTGGGTGCCAATAGAAATTTGCAGGTTATTGTCTGGCGCATCCTCGCTTGGAAATTGAAACATCATCCTAGCCTCTTTGGGTATTTTTTCATCAAAAAAAATAGGAGGTAATGGCAAGTTATCAGGGGCCTGGGTTTCTTGTTTGATAAACACCCATATTTTTTCAGTCATGACTTTATCTATGGGGGCGGGAATGGCAGCTTCGACTTGGGCGAATGACGCCCCCATGAACCAAGGTCCAAACATCGCCAAACATAGTCGATAAAAATTGATTGTCTTGTGAGACTTTGGCATGACTCTAATGGTATCGTTGGTTAATAACTTTTAAATGTAGTTGTATGCGCTTGACGATTTTTACCACGCCACTCCTTAGCCCTTTGCTCAAAAGGTTTTCAAGATTGATTTTGCATTTGGCGGGCTGGAAGTTACTAGGGGAAATGCCTAGCAATACCCCCAAAAGCGTCATCATTGCAGCGCCTCACACCAGCAACTGGGATTTGCCTTACACCTTGTTGGTGGCTTTCGCTCTTGAATTGAATATCCATTGGATGGGGAAAATCCAAATTTTTCGTTTCCCCTTTAAAGGTGTGATGTGCTGGCTGGGCGGCATCGCCATCGATCGCTCTAAGTCAAGCAATACGGTGTCTGCGTCTGCCCAAGCATTACGCAAAGCAGCGGGAGAGTTGCATTTGGTCATTCCGCCAGAAGGAACGCGAGCACAGTCGCGACAATGGAAGACCGGTTTTTACTATATTGCGCTTGAAGCTCAAGTACCGATTGTGTTGGGGTTTTTAGATTTTGGCAGCAAAACCTCAGGACTCGGTCCAGCGTTTGTGCCCACCGGCGACTTGGATGCAGACATGGCCATCATCAAGAATTTTTACGCCCCCTTTTGCGGCAAAAACGCCGCTCAATTTGTTCTAGAGTAATGCAATAGCATTTCAAGCAAGCCTTGGTGGTTTTTCTGCTTGTCTATAAAATGTGGTTCATGCAAACACTAACTCTAGCTAACTTTCAACTTTATAAATCCTGTTGTGTCTTTATCAGTCTATTTTGTGCGCTCAGTGTTTATGCACAATATAAGGACACAGCAACGCCTGCTGCGCCTGTTAAGCCTGCTGTGCCTTCTGTGCCTTCTGTGCCTGCCAAGCCGAATGCGNCTGTTNCGGC